>Ga0163155_10001690_pt1 | contig 26138 bp, 23 predicted proteins | sample OliLakLV19SP4G1_FD_148611 | JGI IMG/M metagenome (GOLD analysis project Ga0163155, IMG submission 148611) | Freshwater microbial mat bacterial communities from Lake Vanda, McMurdo Dry Valleys, Antarctica - Oligotrophic Lake LV.19.SP4.G1 | ecosystem: Environmental > Aquatic > Freshwater > Lake >... | reverse complement strand
TATTACGGTCGTCACCATTTCAAATGAAGCTGCAACAGGGTTCTACGAAAAGTGTGGATATGTATCTGAGAATTGTTTGTATTGGAAGCCTTGCAAACTCTGGAGCGAATTTGAGGTAACTTAGCTCAGCAGAGCATCGAACAGACGTAAACCCTCTATTTGATGATGTGGTCTGATTCATTCTTGAGTAATTTGAATGAACTTTACTCGGCACAGCAAATATGGGCAAGCCTAAAGCTAAGGCGCGATCGCTCGACAAAATTGCTCAATTACGGTTTGGCTACGATCGCCTTCATTCGGGGCAAAAATTGGCAGTTGAGGCGGTCTTAGATGGGCACGATACCTTAGCCGTAATGCCGACTGGTTTTGGCAAATCGGCAATTTATCAGCTCGCTGCATTTCTGATTCCAGGCGTAACAGTTGTAGTGTCGCCGCTGATTGCGCTCCAGCGAGATCAGCTTTTGGCGATCGCCGATAAAGATGTGGGTGATGCGGCAATGCTAAATTCCACCATTCGGGAAAGCGATCGCCAGGAAACCTTTGAAAACCTCCAGGCAATTGACCTTTTTTATCTGCTGTTATGACCCCATAAGCGAGGTCAGCCTACGGACGGTTGATACGTTACGGCTAATGCCTTTTCTACAAAGCTGGAGGCTTTACGCATTCTCCAGAATCAAGGGATTAGCGCCGTGCTTTTGATGGTTTACCTTTTGCGTGATTGGTTTTAGCAGGCTTTTCTTCTAGGTCGAGTGGAGAGATTGGCAGCGTCAAGTGGAACTGGCTCCCGCGATCTTTGCCTGCTGATTCTGCCCAAATGCGACCGCCTAGACCAACTACAATTTGACGGCAAATGGCAAGCCCTAACCCCGTACCTCCGGCAGATCGCCGCAGGGCACCTTCTTCTTGATAAAAGCGATCGAACACAGTTTCCAGACGATTGGATTCAATCCCACGACCCGTATCAGAAATAGTTACTTCCAGCATTTCTCCGCCGTTGGGCTGTGCTTGGATAATCACTTTACCCGTCGGCTCAGTAAATTTGCAGGCGTTATCCAACAGTTTCGATAAAACTTCCACAACCCATTCGCCATCGGCTTGAATGAACGGCAGTTCGGGTGAAACTTGGGCGGTGATTTCGGGTAAACCTCCCTCCATTTGCCGCGATCGCAGACTGCTCATGGCAAGATCGACGCATTCTTGCAGGGGCAGCGGTTCTAGATGCCATTGAATCCGTCCACTTTCCAGTTGAGAGAGCGTCAAAAAGTCTTGGATCAGTTTTCGCATTCGTTCTGCGTCAGTTAACGCCGCATTTAGCATCACTTGGCGCAGCTCTTCGGGCATGTCAGGTTCCGTGGAAAGGCTTTCCAGGCACACTTGAATTGTGGAGAGTGGGGTTCGCAATTCGTGTCCAGTGATGGCAATTAGGTTGCTGCGAGTGCGATCGAGGGCTGCAAGCTGTTGATTCAGGTCTTCGAGGTTGGCATAGGCTTCTGCTTGGATCAGCGCCACCCCAATTTGGTTGGCGATCGCCTCAATCAATCCCACATTGGTTTCATGCCAGTCATGGGCGGTATTGCTGCAATGATGCACTTCAACCATGCCCAGCAGTCGATTTTGATGCACCACGGGCACCATCAGCCAAGCGGCGATCGCCCAGCGCTGCACCTGCTCTTTAGGTGCCACCACTTCCTGTTCTCGCAGTAGCCAAACATCTGCTTGAGTTTGGGATACGTAAATTGGCTCTTGATGCTGCGCCACAAACTGAAACAGAGGATTGTCTGCCAAATTCCAGCGTTGCCCAATCAGCGATTCTGCCCCGTGATTTAGCGATTCGTGCTGGAGGGTGACTGTGGCATCTGTGTCACGGCAGCGGTAAATTAAACAGCGAGAGGCTTGCAGGGTTTGCCCCAATTCCTGCACGGCGACCTTAAAGATTTCATCGGGGTTGAGCGATCGCCGAATTGCCGAGGTGATCGAATTGACCAGTCGCTCTCGTTGTTCTTGCGCCGCGATCGAGCGATATGCCTTTAGCAGCTTGTATTGTCCGGCTTGAATGTAGGTGACCAAGCGTTCGGCAAACGGACCTGGATCAACATTGTTAAAGTTGGCTTGGGTGTTATCGAGTAATACAGCCTGCGCTGCTGCCACTTTATCGGCGAGTTCTGGGCGATAGAGCAATACTTTCGCCAATAGTAATTCCGCCGCTTGACACGCCACCGATCGCTCAAACGTCCAAATGCCCTCAAATCGGCGAGATTGATCGGGCGGTAAATGCAGAGACGCTTCCTCAGGAGCCGGAGAAACCTGCCGTTCGCGACAAATTAAGCAGGCGGCATAGTGGGAGCCGACTACAACTAAATGCCATTCTTTGGCAAGGGCATCGGTTGCATCAAAGGCGATCGTTTCATAGCGATCAAAGCGATTGGCAAAATCAGTTTCGGGTGCCGCCAGCACATAGACCTGATCGGTGCGATCGGCAATTCTTATATAGCGGTGCGCTTCCTGGCGATAAAACCGTTCGCGCTGAAAACTGGCAATCACCACAGGCTGATCCACCCCTGCCAAAACCTGATCCTCCATGGCATGAGACAACGCCGTGAGAGAGGATTTGAAATAGATTTGGGGTCTTAGGTCGGGCAGGGCGACTAACAGATCTTCCAAAATGGAAGGGGAGCGACTCATCAAGATAAAACTCTACTTGGATAAACGCGGAAGCATCACTTCTAGAAGCGGTGATGTTGCCAAATTGCGAAATCTAAGCTTACTATACCGCGTAAGCTTGACTGACAAGGGGATTATACGATTCTTATTGTTTATGATTTTTGGGCTGATTTTAAGACTAGAACAAAAATTTGCTAAAACCGAGGTGACCTTCACGCGATCGCGACTCATGGCAACAACTTGGCTGACTCTCATATGGAATGTTTTGCCGCTTTCTAGCCGCTGGATGACCTGGAATCTTTTTCTAGCGCTGATTCCATTAGCGCTGAGCGTGTGGCTATTTCGCCGCAGGGGCGATCGCGCTCCATTGTGGTGGCTTGGCTGCCTGGGATTCCTTGCCTTTTTGCCCAACGCGCCCTACGTGCTGACCGATTTGATCCACCTGACCCCGGCAATTCAGCAGAGCGACTCGTTACTGATTAATACCCTGATCACGATTCCCCGTTTTGTCTTATTTGAAGTGATTGGATTTGGTGCCTATGTGCTGGCGTTGATTAACTTAGGCGACTATCTCAAGCGCAATGGAGTGACTCGATTAGTACTGCCGATAGAACTGATGCTGCATGGGCTGTGCGCGATCGGCATCTTTTTAGGTCGCGTCGAGCGATTCAATAGTTGGGATTTGCTGACTCGCCCCAATCGGGTGATTATCAGCTTTGCCGAAAACTTTCAAGACCCGCGACCACTCATGTTCATGACAATTAGCTTTGGTCTATTGACTGCGCTGTATTGGGTTGCCAAGCAAATTGTGCTGGCGCTCCTGTTGCAGCGCGAATACACAGCCACTCTGCAACAGCGATCGCAAGGTATTGAGATTGAATCCTAGAGGCGTAAAAAATTGCGCCTCCGCAACTACCAATGGCTACCGATAGGTGAACACATTGGTCATACATCCCGCTTTGAACCAATCGCGCGACGCAGGTTATAGCTACAAAGCTATGGCAAGACTGGAGGAACCCAACCGCGCACAAGGCTAGGGCGGGTCACGGGTGGCGTAAACAACATTTGAAACGAGGACTTGCGATCTTGTAACGGCTCGTTGCTTAGGTTCCACATGGTTTCATAGAAGAAGAAGGATACGCCGGAAAAACCGCGATCGCGGGCAATTTGAATTTTCTGCTCAATCATGCTCATCGGCATCGGCTTATTTTTCAGCCCGGTTAAAATTCCGATCGCCACTGGAATCTGCTTTTTCGCCTCTTGCACTTCGGGTTGCACTAACTCCGAGATAAACCCAGTTGGGTCAGTCCGATAGGCTTGCAGCAAAATTTCTTCTACATAGCCCAAGCGCCGCCAGGTTGCCCAATCTTGCAGATAGTTTTCATAGGAAAAGGCTTGCGAATTGGGCGATAAAGAAACAGTGGCATAGGGTTTTCGGGCTTTGACGGTGGCAAACACACGCCCCATAAATTCGGTAAGTTTATTTGCCCGCCAACGCAACCACTGTGGATCTTTGGCATTCACAGGCGGCTCTTTGCCAGGATTTTCTTTTTTATAAAGTTCCACGGTGTAAGCGTCGTAGCCAAACTCGGAGGGCAGCCCCATGTGATCATCAAACTGGATGCCGTCTACGCCATATTTAGAAACGATTTCGTCTACCAAATTCAAAATGAACTGCTGCACTTCAGGCTTAAAGGGGTTGAGCCACACGCGATCGTATTCGCCTTCTTTCCACACCTTTGAGCCATCTTTGCGCTGGGTCAACCATTGCGGATTGCGTTTCACCAGTTCAGAATCAGCAGGAGCCATAAAGCCAAACTCAAACCAGGGCATGATAGCGATGTTATTTTGCCGTCCTAGCTGCACCATTTCTGCTAAGGGATCGCGCCCTCGCAGTCCGGGTTCACGCGGGTCGATCGCCTCCCCGATAGCCTGCCGCATCACTTGACTGGGATAGAGCGTGTAGCCCCAGTTCCACACAACCGGGTAGACCGTGTTGAATTTGAGCGTTCCCAATTCTTCAATGGCGCTGCGGAGCAGTTGAGGGTTGAATAATACTTGACTATCAATATTGGTCAGCCAGACTCCCCGAATTTCTTGAGTAGGAAAACTGGGCTGAGGCAGGGTGGGCAGCGGCGGACGGCTCGTGCCGGGATTGCCAATTACAGGCACGATGACAACGGGAAAACCCACAGGAGTAATATTGCCTGTTCCTGGTTTAACGACCACGGGCGGCAGTGGTTTGGGCGTTGGCGTAGACGCTCCTGGGGAAAATCGCACGCTGGCAATCCACTGAGTTGGCACTAATGCGGTCGTGGTCGGCATTGCTTGGCACAGTGCCGCAGCCAGTTCAGCGCGGGTAATGGGCTGATTTGGGTTAAACCGTTTGGGGTCGGGCTGATTGATAATCAGGCGATTTTCTAACGCGGCGGCGACAGAAGCTCTGGTGTAATCTGGCACCATTCTGCCATCTTTAAAAGCGGCTCGCAGATTTTTGGATTCGGGTTGCTTGGCAGTGTAGCGTAATCCTGCTGCTAATCCACCGAAGGCTTGCGATCGCGTGATCAAATCACCCGGTCTAAATTGATCGCGTCCTTCCCCTAGCCAAAAACCGGTTTGCTGAATGTATTGAATCGCTTTGACATTCGGATTATCGGGGCGCACATCTCGAAAGGCGATCGCTCTTCGGGTTTGGCTCATCCCTGGAAACGCCCGTTGCACCAGTGCCGCATATTCTGCTCGCGACACGACTGCACTAGGGCGAAACAACCCATCTGAATCAGGAGCCGCAATTTTCTTACCTGCGAGCGCGGTCATGCATTGCTGCGACCAGTGCCCCTGCAAATCGCCACCCTGAAATTGAGCGCCAGCAGGTGCTGGAAGTGTCAACATTGACCCCAGAGATGTTAGGGGAAGAACCAACCACGCAGCGGTAGACTGCCAACGATAATGCTTAGACATAGATGCCATATTCTCAAAACGCCATACTTTACCCAAACTCAGGTAAAAGCTACCGCTCAGGAAAATTTTGCCTATTTATCTTAGCAAGATGATTCACCTACGATGAGGGCGATCGCCTCTAAACCCTAACTTTGACTTGCGAGTCTGAATTGTTGTCCTTTCTCTCCTATTGCCCGCCCTTTAATTGCCGCACTGGTTTGTTAGAGTGTCAATTGATTAAAAGAGCGATCGCGGCTGTCCCCTTTGCCCCATACCATAAGAGTGCCAATCATTCGGTTTTCCGGCAAATGCCTACTCCCCCATTAACGCTTAATTTAGTTGAAGGGTCGGTTTCTTTTCAGTTCGCTCCTGAAGCCGCCCAAACTCTGCAAAGCCAAATTGCCGCACTCATGACTAGCCTCAAAGTGGTTGCGACAAAAGGTTCGTCTGCTACCAAACCAAAACCTCAAAAACCGATGGAGTATCTCTACACCGGGGACGTTTTTCTAGAAATCTTTTGCAACCCCAATATTTGGTCTTCGCCCTTTGCTGCAAAAGTGCTGATCACGCTTAGAGACGATCGCATTCGTCTAACAACTGAAGCCGAGCTAAGCCGCCTGGTAGAAGACGTGAACCAATATTTAGAGCAGACTGGGTGAAATTGCTATCAACCCATCAGAAATCAGTTGGATTACAGTAGAATCGTTGCAGTTTTTCTTTTAGAACTTTTATAGTTTTTGCTGAAAGCTTTTAGTGGAGAGCGACTCCCGTACGGATCGTTCTCACAAATCGTTCGCTGCACGCAGCCTACGCTCAGCATTTAGAAACCATTCCCTTGATACTTAAGGAACCACAACTGATGAATTCTGAGACGTTGATTCAGCTACTGCAAAATGGTTTTCGCGTCACGCTAGGTGCAACGGCATCCCTAATTGAGGTTGTCCAAGATCCGCAAAAACGGCACGAGAACCTATCAAAACTTCGCCAAGAATGGAGCCAACTTGCCGAAGAGTGGGCAGTCAAGGGAGAATCGACCGAGCAAAATGCTCGTGACTTTGTAGACACTGTTTTGAGCCAACGCCGCGCCCAAAATCCTTATTCATCAAGTTCAGTCACTACGCCTGTCTCAACTTCACCTAGTGTCCAAACTGAACTACAGGAACTGACTGCTCAAATCGCCACCATTCGAGCAGAACTCGAAAAGCTCAGGAACCAAGAGTAACAAAACAGGTTCTTCAGATTCAGGATTTGGCGCGTCACTTGCTTGCCAAACCTGGAATACTTTGATTGCACTTTTAGATTGCGATCAAAGCCAGAGAGTTATACACCAACCTAAGCCAGCCTAGCTGCTTAGTCGTTCTCCCAGTCTTCGTAACCCATCAGGTCACCGATTCGATCTCTCAGCAAAAAATTGCAGCGTTCTAACTCACATTCAATACATGCCCATTCACGAGCAGGAATGTATTGACACAAGATATAAATAGGCTGATGTCGGCTCACCTGCCCTTCTTGAACGAGTTGGCGAGCCTCATCTTGAATTACGGTTAAGGAATACTGAATTGATTGAAGCATAATCACCCTTCCAAGCTTCGTAGCAAATCAAAACAACAAGTAGCGCTATTGAAGAACTAAGCGAATAGATAAAAATTCAATTTTATATAGCGTAAAAAGATTATTCGGGAGCAGGAAAAATTCTTATTTGTAGCCTGATATACCGTATAACTGTATTTTTACGTCAATCCCTCTTTGAGTATATTAAGAAAACTTGCAAAAGTCATTAAACCTTGACCAACATCTGGTTAAAGTTTTTATTTCAATGGCTGTACAACTGGATTACTGCCAGTCTTAGAGTAATTGGTAGATATTCTGTGTGATGTGAGGCTAATCACACTTGTGATTTACAAGGTCTAGCTTTTCTATGCTTTTAGGTTAGATAAGCAACTGGTGACGGCGATCGCTCAATTCTATAGCAAGTGCGATCGCAGCTTTCATACTGGTTGCATCCGCAATTCCCTCTCCAGCAATATCAAAGGCAGTGCCGTGATCGGGTGAAGTTCGGATGAACGGTAACCCAATTGAAGTGTTGACCGCCCGATCAAACGCCATCAGTTTAACCGGAATTAATCCTTGATCGTGATACAAGGCGAGATAAGCATCAGCAACATTTTGCGTTTTGTGTGTTGCGTTTTGTGTGTTTTCCCCAGCGTTTTCTCCTGTAGATCTGCCTGTGCCAAACCAAGCTTGTCCGGGTTTGACCCAAAGTGTGTCAGGTGGAATGGGTCCTTCTAAATAGATTGCGGGAAACCGATCGCGCATTTGATTTAGCCAAGGGATCAGCCAATCTTGTTCTTCCCGCCCCAATTGCCCCTGTTCACCGCTGTGGGGGTTGAGTCCGGCGATCGCGATGTGAGGAGTTTCTAAGCCAAAATCTTGTTGGAGACAATTGAGTAACAGTTCTAGTTTCTGAGTCATTAAATCCGCTGTCAGGGTTTCAGAAACTTGCTTTAAGGGAATATGGGTGGTTGCCAGCAGGGTTCGCAATGTCCAGCCGGTGTGAGGCGATCGCGCCACAAATAACATCCCAAAACGGGTTACTCCGGCTCGTTCGGCTAATAATTCGGTTTGCCCCGGATAATCATGCCCAGCCGCTTTCCACGCAGACTTTGCGATCGGGGCTGTAACAATGGCATCAAAATCACCTGAGAGCGTCTGGGCGATCGCTTGCTCTAAAAATTGAAAGCTGGCTGCACCACTGGCTCTATTCCCGTCGCTCACTTCAATCTGCCGCTCAATTTCCAGATCTAATCCAACATCAAATAGAGTCAGATCATCTGGATTTGCCAATGGGTCTTTTGTTCCCACGGCTAACAATCGGGAGTAGGTTTTTTCTAATAACGCTCGACTGCCAATTAAAGTGATCTCGCAGCTTTGGCGGATCTGCGGATCGGCTAGGGCTTTTAGTGCCACTTCACTGCCAATTCCAGCCGGGTCACCCAAAGGAATTGCTAAGCGAGGACAAAACAGAGGAGTGTTGGGTTTATCCATTGTTACTGGAAGTGTGATCAATCTGGTTTAGAATTCTTTAAAGGAGTGATACTTATATTTCACGGTTTACACGATTTAATTGACGCGATCGCATAAGGAGCAGCCAGTTCATGGGAGAAATTTTTACCTCTGCTATTTTGGCATCTAGCCTAATTTTAGTAGGGTTAGGGCTAGGGTTTGTCATGTTGAAAATACAAGGCGGCGAAGAGTAGAAGCCTGTTTGAAGGATGAATAATCTTTTCTGAGTCCACCCCCTTCATCCTTCGACACCCAACTTTTATCAATCTTCAGGCTCATCCAAATGCTCAGCAACTTCACGATATAAATTCAGAACGTGACTATCTTTTAGGTAATAGAACACGTTTCGCCCTTGACGACGATATCCCACCAGTCGCATGGTGCGAAGCGTTCGTAATTGATGAGAAACAGCAGACTCGGTCATTTTTACGGCTGCTGCTAGGTCGCATACGCATAATTCTTGCAGTGCTAAAGCAGACAGAATTCTTAACCGATTCCCATCGCCTAGCAAGCTAAAAAACTCCGCCATCCGCTGAGATTTTTCTAAACTTAGAATGTCTTGATGAATTTGACGAGTCTGATTCAGATCAACGGGATGCTGAATGGTGCAATTAGGAGCATTGCTCAGATCTTTTTCTGATTCTTTTGAAGAAATACTTATAGATGCTTGATTAAGCTTTGGCATATTTAAGAAAGTCAATATAAAAGATAATCTAGCTTAATTTTACAATACCGTAAGGCAACTTTAATGGTGTCGATCCAACTGCCACAGCGCATTATCTAGGCTTCGCATTTACTTCGATCCGGTTGACTGACCAACCTGCGATTCGTGATACGTCCCTACGGGAATCGCGCTAGCTCCATAAACTGCTTAAAAGAAAAACAAAGATTCAGTGCTATTCAGAAAATTTCCTGAGGGTATTGATCAATTCTGATAGTATCTTAGTAAAAGTTAAAATTTCGTTACGTAATCCCTCATGAAACTTTTAGTTGTTGGTGCCACAGGTACTTTAGGAAGACAGATTGCCCGACGAGCCTTAGATGAGGGGTACGAAGTCCGCTGCTTAGTGCGAAGTCAAAAGAAAGCAGCATTTCTAAGAGAGTGGGGCGCTGAACTCGTGTTGGGAGATCTGTGTAAGCCTGAAACATTGTCGCCTGCCTTGGAGGGAATTTCAGCGGTAATTGATGCGGCAACTGCCAGAGCAACTGACTCCTTGAGCATTCGAGAGGTAGATTGGCAGGGTAATGTCAACTTAATTCAGGCGGCAAAAGCGGCAAACGTGGAGCGATTCATTTACCTATCAATTTTGGATGCAGAAAAATATCCCGAAGTGCCGCTGCTAGAAATTAAGCGATGCGTTGAACTATATCTTGCTGAGTCGGGCTTAAACTACACCATTCTGCGCCCTTGTGGTTTTTTGCAGGGATTGATTGGGCAATATGCGATTCCTATCTTGGAAAATCAATCGATTTGGGTTATGGGCACAGCGTCGCCAACTGCCTATATGGATACTCAGGACATTGCAAAATTTGCGATTCGAGCATTGAAAGTGCCTGAAACTGAGAATAAGTCTTTTCCAGTTGTAGGACAGAATGCCTGGGGCGCGGATGAACTGATTCAGCTTTGCGAGAATCTATCAGGACGAGATGCCAGAATTACGCGCTTGCCGATTGGTGTAGTCAGACTTACGCGCCGAGTGGCTCAATTTTTTCAATGGACTTGGAATATTGCTGATCGGCTAGCTTTTGCGGAAGTGATTGCCACGGGTAAGCCTTTGGTGGCACCGATGGATGAAACTTACTCTGCTTTTGGGCTTGATTCTAGCGATACGACCACCGTAGAAAGCTATTTGCAAGAATACTTTGAGCGAATTATGAAGAAGCTGCGCGAGTTAGATTATGACAAACAGAAAAAGCAAAAGAAAAAATCAGACAACCTGAATAAGAAGCGGAATTATCCCCGTTTCTAGCGATCGCGCTGTTTACTCACTTGTGATTTAGCTAAAAAGCGATCGAGTCGATTACCGAGAATGGTATAGTCCTTTATACCTATTGATTAGCCCCTAGCCAAACTTTGACGTGCCTAAAGCTGGCATCATCTACAACGATATTAAGCCCGCTGCTTGTCGCATTGCCGAAGAAATTAAAGACAAGCTGCTTTCTCGTGGCTGGGAAGTTCATCTTGCCACGGGTGTTGGCGGAATGTTGGGCTACTCAAACCCAAACGGTCCAGTTTGTAATACTCCGATCGATAGCCTAAATCCTCCTGGATTCGATCGCGATATGACATTCGCTGTTGTTTTAGGCGGAGATGGCACTGTGCTGTCTGCTTGCCGACAATTGGCTCCCTATGGCATTCCTCTACTAGCAGTGAATACTGGGCACATGGGTTTTTTGACTGAAACCTATGTCAACCAACTGCCAGAGGCTTTAGAAGCTGTCCTGGCAGATCTTTACCAGGTTGAAGAGCGATCTACCCTCTTGGTACAACTCTTTCGAGAAAAGCACCTTTTGTGGGAAGCGCTATCCCTAAATGAAATGGTGATTCATCGAGAACCACTGACTAGCATGTGCCATTTTGAGGTAGAAATTGGTCATCACGCCCCTGTAGATATTGCAGCGGATGGGCTGATTGTTTCCACCCCAACCGGATCGACGGCTTATTCTCTCTCTGCTGGCGGACCGGTGATTACGCCCGGTGTGCCTGTCCTCCAATTAGTGCCGATTTGCCCCCATTCTCTTGCCTCTCGTGCCTTAGTGTTTGCCAATAGTGAACCCGTCACCATTTTTCCAGCGAATACTAATCGACTGGTTATGGTAGTCGATGGCAATGGCGGATGCTATGTGCTGCCAGACGATCGCGTCCGAATCGAGCGATCGCCCTTCAATGCCCGCTTTATCCGGTTGCAACCGCCGGAGTTTTTTCATGTTTTGCGCGAAAAGCTGGGTTGGGGATTGCCCCACATCGCGAAGCCAACATCAGTGGAATTGCCTTAAACAGGAAACAAAAATCAAACTATTAGAGTCAGATTTAATTGAAATCTACACTTAAACAGAAAATTAGACAGAGAAAATCAACTTAGCTAAAAGATTATGTTAAAACAGAGTGACGATAGGAATTAATACCTAGCCATCTAACCAGTTATTTTGTAATCAACTATTTTGATTGCCCTTTGTGAACCTTTCTCCCCTGCTTATGAATACCGCAACTGCCGATAGTACTCAAATTCTGTTAATCGAAACCGATGAAACTCTTGCTCAAAGTGTCAGTGTAGATCTGCAAGAATCTGGTTACGAAACCGCGATCGCCCAAGATGCTATCAGCGGGTTGCGAAAAATTTCAGCAGCGCAGCCTTTGCTGGTTGTGGTCGATCGCATGTTAGCAGGAGAATCAGGGATATGGTTTTGCAATCGCCTCCGGGCAACAGGAGCGCGAGTGCCTATCCTAATGCTGATGGCACGAGATACTATCGAAGATCGGGTTGCATGTTTGGAATCAGGAGCCGATGATTATTTTCTTAAACCCTATCGAGCAGATGATTTTTTGAAGTTGGTACGGCTTTATTTGAAATCGGATGCGGACACCACCGAAAAATTGCGGTTTGGCGATTTGGGATTAGATCTGGCAACTCGTCGAGCGATTCGGAACAACCGCACGATTGACCTAACCATGAAGGAATTTGAACTGCTCAAATACTTAATGGAACATCCACGCGAAGTGTTAACCCGCGAACAAATCTTAGAAAACGTTTGGGGCTATGACTTTGTAGGCGAATCGAATGTGATTGAAGTCTATATCCGCTATCTGCGCTTAAAAATTGAGGATGAGGGCGAAAAGCGGCTGATTCAAACCGTGCGTGGCGTAGGTTACGTTCTCCGTGAAGCGTAATATTGAAGAGGCGGCATGTTGAAGCTAATTTCTCAGAAGCAAACGGGGCAGCAGAATAGAATCAGCGATCGCACTCAGCGGCACTACACATCAATCGTTTCAGGCAGTGTCTTGGTGCTTGGACTATTGATCAGCGGCTGTTCCACTCCAGTTGCATCGGTTTCGCCTGCAAAGAATATTCCTCAAACGTCAGAATTTCCTTTAGAGCTAGCCAAGGTAGGGCAAATGTTACCTGTTTCTGCCCAAGTGCAAGTTGGCGACCAATTGATTCAACTAGAAGTGGCACGCACGGTTGAGCAGCAATCAATGGGATTAATGTATCGCCCTGCGCTGGATGCCAATCATGGAATGCTGTTTCTCTTTTCGCCACCGCGCCCAGTCAGCTTCTGGATGAAGAATGTGGTGATTAATTTGGATATGGTATTTCTGCGAAACGGGCAAGTTATTTCAGTTTCTAGCAATGTGCCACCCTGCAAAGCAGAGCCTTGTCCCTTTTATGGTCCTAAAGACCCCATTGATCAGGTGATCGAATTGCGCGGCGGTCGTGCGGTGGAATTGGGGATTAAACCGGGCGATCGCTTACCTGTGCAGTTCAATCCAAAAAAATCTGCCAACGGCTCTTTGTAAGAACTTTAATAAAGTTTATAGATCTTTTGATCTACATTAATCATTCGCTGTAAATATGCGCTAGTCTTTCGTGAGACAGAGCTTATCTACAGTTGAATCGTTTAACCTAATTATTCATTAAGTATTTATCTAGAAGTTTTTTGCGTAGTGTATCGCTATCACAAGCGGCTTTGTAGTTAATAGGAATGCTTTGATGTGTGTGGTGAAAGTCCAGAATATAAAAACGCAAAGTTTTTGAGACGAACAAGTTAACAAATAGACGAGTGTTTTGGGAGATAGGGTTGTATGGGTTCATCATCATATACACGTTTAATTCGCTTTTTGCAGGAAGAGCTAGCTGTTTCTGCTGCTTCTATTTCGATCGCGCTGCGCCATACAGAGCAAGATCCTGGACCATTACCCATGATTCTGTGGCAGTACGGTTTAGTCACTTTAGAGCAGCTAGATCGAATTTACGATTGGCTCGAAAATGCTTAAGCAAAACATTTCAATCCGCCAAGGCAAATAAAAGCGGGGCTGGAAACAGTACCCGCTTTTGTAGTTTTAAGCTGGTTTAACCGCTAGAAATTTGCGATCACCTTTGCCGCCGCCGCAACTCCAGCACCCAAAGCAAAGTTTTCATAGCCCAATTCTTGCAGGGTAGCTTCTAAAGAAGCGATCGCCGCCAGAATATCGCGATCGCTGACGAAACCCAAATGCCCAATCCGAAAAATCTTGCCTTTCAGATGGTCTTGTCCGCCCGCCAACACAATATCAAATCGTTTCTTCATCACCGAACGAACTTTTTCTGCATCTACTTGATCAGGCATTACGGCTGTAATAGCAAAGCTGGCATTCTCATCCGGCGCTAAGAGAGGCAACCCCATCGCTTTCACTGCCGATCGCGTCGCTTGAGTGAGACGCTGATGGCGCGCAAAGATATTTTCTAAGCCTTCTGACTTCATCATCTGTAAGGCTGCTTGCAAGGCAAAAATCAGGTTGATTGCCGGCGTGAAAGGGGTTGTGTTCTTGGCAGCGTCTTTTTTATATTTGCCCAAATCAAAATAGAATCGGGGCAGTTTTGCGGTGGCATATGCCTGCCATGCTTTAGCACTGACCGAGACAAAGCTCAATCCGGGCGGGATCATATACCCTTTTTGCGAACCCGACGCGACCACATCCAACTCTAGTTCGTCGGTCGGGATGTTAACTGCGCCCAAACTGGTCACCGTATCAACAATAATCAAAGCTTCCCCATGCGCTTTGACGTGACGATTAATGGCAACCAAATCGTTCAAAACACCCGTCGAAGTTTCGCTATGGGTAATGATCACGGCTCGAATGGTTTTATCTTTGTCTGCTTCTAATACTGCACGAAACTGCTCTGGATCGAGCGGCTTACCCCACTCGGCAGTGATTTTCTCAGTCTTCAGCCCATAAGCGTCGCAAACTTCCGCCCAGCGATCGCCAAACTTGCCATTGCAACCCACCAAAACGCGATCGCCCGGACTGAGAAAATTAATAATGCCCGCTTCCATTGCACCTGTGCCACTTGCTGCCAAGATCAGCAGATCATTCTGGGTTTGATGCAGCCACTTTAAATTTTCGGTGACTTCTGCCATGATGTCGGAGAAATCGCCGCTGCGGTGTCCAATCGGATGCTTTGCCATAGCCAATAGGACGTTTTCCGGCACGGGGGTTGGTCCGGGAATCATCAGCATCAATTTATTGTCCATGTCCTCTCAGCCTCTCAAAGATTCAATAGTTTCGTTATGTTTGAGGATTATATCTTTTCGCGATCGCTGCTCTACGATGACCTGTCAGAGTCTACTCATAAAGAGTCAACAGAATTCGGCAAAGTTTGCCATGCTGTCGCAACAACCTCTCCCAAACAACGGCGCTGTTGTCCATCTAGCAGGGCATCGTCTGCCAAAACTTCACGGATCAAATCTTCCAAAGATTGTCCATTAGAACGGGCGCTTTGAATCACCCCGGCGATCGCGGCAGCGATGAGTTCTTCACTAACTGACTCGTGTTGGAGTTTTTGAGGGCTGGCTGAAATAGAATAATTCATGGCAAAGATAACAACAGAAGCAATATTAAAACTAGGATGAGAGAGGCTTAAAGATTTTCAGCGTGTGAACTTGTGCAGAGTTTAACGTATTTAAGAAATTCTTAACCTGATTGTTGGCGGCGGTTCATAGGAGTTGATAAACGCAGATGAAAGAAGTTCTTTATATTGAAATTCCTACCCCAGACACAGCAACAGTTAAGCTCTGGCTACAAAACGCTTTTCAACCTGTGGTGGGTGAGAAAAGCATCACGCCGTCAGGAATTAAGATCTGGACTTCTTCAACTACACCTCAGGCTAAGAGAATTTTTGAACCCGCGATTCATAAAACCTTAGCGGAGCTTCCCGTAGGACTCCCTCCGGAAATCGCCCTGCCAGATGAGCTTTCAATCTTTGTCTGGGCTGTTCAGCGCACCACCTATTTAAAGGCATTTCGCTGGAGCAACCCGCTCTCCCGTGAGCAAGATATTTTAAGATACCTGATCCAATCAATTCGGGAACACTTTCCAAATCATTATCCGGCTCCACCCAAGGTCGATCTGGCTCAACAATCGATTTTTGCAGCGTTGGAGGGTGACTATCCGCTGACCGTCAAATATTTTCAAACGATGCCCAACGGCGAGTATGACTTAAAACGAGTTTACTGGTGGGAGCAGCGCTGGCGGGAAAGTGTGCAAAATCCGCAGCAGCCGAAGCAGGTTGTGTTTAGGAAAGAAGAAAGAAGAGAGAAAAAAGAAGAGAAAAGAGGGAAGAAAGAGGAGAAGTACGACCTGATTTATCTGGGTGGTGCTTTGGGTGTGATTCATGCGGCGGTGATGGCGCGGTTGGGTTATCGGGTGCTGCTGATTGAACGGCTGCCGTTTGGCAAGATGAACCGAGAATGGAATATTTCTCGCAGTGAGTTTCAGAATCTGATCGATCTGGGACTGTTTACGGTGGCTGAGTTTGAAAGTGCGATCGCCCGTGAATATGTGGATGGATTCCATAAGTTTTTTGATGCCAATAATCCACTTCAAGCAAAAGCTCCGGTCTTGCATACCCCAACCGTGCTGAATGTGGGCTTAGATGCTGAAAAGCTGCTGCGCCTGTGTGGAACTAAGCTGCGGGAACAGGGCGGCGAAATTTGGGATGAAACAGAGTTTATTAAAGCAGATGTGGAAGCGGCTCAAGTAACGGTGCATTGTCAGCATTTGCCGACTCAAACTGCAAAAGAAGTCAGCGGTCGGCTTTTGATCGATGCGATGGGATCTGCATCGCCGATCGCGTGGCAACTCAACGGTGGGCGCACTTTTGACAGCGTATGTCCGACGGTGGGAGCCGTGATTTCTAGCGGATTTGAACCCGGCGTGTGGGATCGGCGCTATGGAGATGTGCTGAACAGTCATGGAGATATTTCGCGGGGGCGGCAGTTAATCTGGGAGCTATTTCCAGCGGAAGGGGAAGAGTTGACTGTTTACCTGTTTCACTACCATCAGGTGAATTCTATGAATCCTGGCTCTTTATTGGAAATGTATGAAGATTTCTTTGCGATTTTGCCGGAATATCGCCGTTGCGACATGGAAAAACTGGTGTGGAAAAAGCCAACGTTTGGCTATATTCCAGGGCACTTTAGCGTGGGCAGCCGCGATCGCACCGTGGCGTTTGATCGGCTGATTGCCATTGGTGATTCTGCTTCCTTGCAATCGCCCCTCGTGTTTACTGGGTTTGGCTCCCTTGTGCGAAATCTCCCTCGCCTAACGCACCTGCTGGATACCGCCCTAAAACACGATTTGCTAACTGCCCGTCACCTGAATCAAATTCGCGCCTTCCAGAGCAATGTAGCGGTGACCTGGCTATTTTCTAAAGGCATGATGGTGCCAACCGGAAAATTCATCGCGCCAGAGCGGGTCAACGCCATGCTCAACACATTCTTTGGCATTCTGGCAGATGAACCTCCAGCGATCGCCGAAGCATTCATTAAAGATCGGGTGAGTTGGCTGCAATTTAACCGGATGGCGTTGACGGCTGCCTGGAAAAATCCGGCTCTTTTATTGTGGATTTGGCAAATGGCAGGGGCAAAAGATTTGCTGCGCTGGCTCGGTAGCTATTTAGATTTCACGCTGCAAGCGTTTATTAGTGCGCTGTTTGCCAGTTGGTTTCCCAGTTGGATCCGCCAAATTCAACCCTGGATAGAATTTAGGTTTCCCAATCTGTGGCTTTGGTTGCTATCTCGCAGCTATGGCATGACGGATGGCATGGGGCAACCCCAGGCGGTTGGCAGGAAAGCCGGAGGATTTAGCGTGGAGCGCGATCGCCCTCTGACTATTCAAGCATCGACAATTCAATCGCCCAATATCTCACCGGTGCCCGAATCAACTATCGACTGCAAAAATATGGACTGTAAAAGCCCCTAATTTGCCACATGGCGGAAGGAAGGCAAATCTATGGCTGACATTGAGTTGAGCTTTTTAGCAGGGCGAAAGGGATAGAGGATTGGGGAAGGGCAAGTGTTTAGCTTGCTGTCACTGGCTTTAGGTAGGCTTGGTGAAGACTCCAAAGTTTCTTCAGGTACGTCTGTCTTTTTTTCAAAGTGAGACAGCTTCGCGTTGACAGATTTAGACTCAGGTTTTGGCGCAGGTTTTGGCGCAGGTTTTGGCGCAGGTTTTGGCGCAGAGTTCAAAGCGTCAATGCTTGAAATGTTAGCGGTTGAAGGATTAGCGTTTGGAGTGTCGATCGCCTTTTTTTCGATGTAAGCAAAGAAATCTAGGGAAAGGGGCTTTGGTGTCGTGGAGCGATCGCCCTTGTTATTCTTCTTGGCAGGTTTTTCATTCTTCAGTCCCTCATCACCCACCACTTGATCGCTTGCCAAATCATCAGCAAGTTGGAACGGATTGGATGGCGCTGGCGATCGCTCCACTGCTTGATTCAATAACTCAGGCGTAGAAGTAAATTCGACAGTCGAATCTGGCTCAATTAGTTTAGCCAAATCAGCCCATAAATTATCTTCGAGATCGCCCGATTGGCTCAAAACTTGGGGTTGTGATGTTGTTTCTACAAAGGGTTTTTGATGGGCTGCGTTTTTTTTACGACGAGGCGAATTCAATAACGGAGGTAAAATATTCTTTGCGATCGGTCGTAGTTCTACTGTAGGAGCATTGATCACATTAGCTTCACCTGCCTCCACAAATGGGCTAAGGTCAAAAACCGCTTCTTCGCCAGCAAGCGCAGCCGCAGGAGTTTGAGGTTGAGAACCAACCCGTCTAGGAAAAATCAAACCAATAGATTGAGAGACATCTTCAGGAGTGATGACTTCTGGCACAGGTAGCGGCTCACGCGATCGCACTGACCCCAGATTACCCCCGGCGGATTGTCCCTGATTTACGACCTGACTCACTATTGTAGGACTTACGCACTTGCCCCCTAAATCCCCCAATTCTGGGGGACTTTGATCTCTAGCTCCCACAAAATTGGGGGTTGGGGGGCAAATTTCGGTTGATTTGCGTAAGTCCTGTATTGGAGAGACTTGAATCGACGCTAATTCAACCTCTTGAATTGGCGTTATTTCTACCCCTTCCACTGGCTGCTGATCCGCCATCAATAGCTTAGAAAACAGATTCAGCAAAATATGTTCTTCGCCCCGGCAATTTGCATACGTCCGAGAATCGGTTGCGACGACCTGCGACCAAGGTTGCACCGGCTGAACTTTAGGAATGAAGGGAGTGGCATCGGTAGCGATCGGTGAGATCAAATCAGACTGGGCGATCGCCCCTGCTTGCATAGATCCCATCTCCAAGCTTTTTTCTAAAGCTGCTTTAAACTGGAGTGCCTGCCGCTGTTGGCGGTGCAGCCGCATTCGCAAATCCCGACACACATTTTCTGTCTGCAATACGAGTTGCACTTGCTCGTTATACCGCTGCTGAGTGATGGCACAATCCCGCTCTAAATGGGCAATGCGTTCTTGACCGCTTTCCAACTGTTCACTCAGCGTTTCGACTAAAATCTGCTGACGATGCCCCATTTTCTGAGACGAGTCTAATTCTTGAGAAAGTTGGCTAATTTGTCGATGAATAGCAGCCATTTCCTCAGGGTTCAACGGTGCCTGAGCCGCGATTCCCGTGAGAGATGCACTTTGCGAAATCGCAGCCGCTTCAGACTCTTTGCAGTAAAAGCGAGTCACTTCTAGCTGTAGCTCCACCTGCGCCTGCGCCAAATCGCGCTCTAGCTGACCCACTTGAGCGCGAAACGCTGAGTTTTCTTGCTCTAAGTGATGAATTAGATTTCTCCCATCTGGCTGATGTTCTAACTGACTATCTTCTGGATTCACAGCACTTGACCCAGGCTCGTTGATTAAAGGCACGGGATCAGATAGCTTAGCCAGACTGATTGCGTCTGGAAATTCCACTGGCTGCCAATCAGCGATTCCCAGCGGAATCGTTTCACAAATCGCTCCATGCACATCGCTAGAACCAGTACTGCCACTTTGCTGTGGAGTCAGATCTTCCCGTTCAACAGGCATTTTTTTCATCTGTGGCGTTTCGGGTAATCTGGAATCTGGATCGTGGTTTGAACCAACCGCTTTACTCATAGCTCTGAATCCTGAAAGATAGGAAATCTAGACAGATCAACCAGCGCGATGCTAATGATATATCTGCTTTTGCAATTTGCGCCCAATTTAAGGCTATTTATAGACGAAAACTTCCGAATAATACCCGAAATCTATAGATAAACATCCTTCGATGCTAAATCTCTCCACTGTACTACCATACAAAACCTATATTTGGTGAATTATCAAGCAACAATACAAAGAAGAGTACGAAGTGCAGGGTTGAGAGGCGGAGTTCCGAGTTGTTTAGCCAGCAGCTAAGAAATTCGCAAGTCTTGAACCATTAGCAGCAGGGCTTGATCAAGCGGACTACTCGCATCTATTAGTTCGCTGATTTGACTCAATTGAATCCATTGATAGTGAGAGTCATACTCGCTGCTGGTCAACTGAAGCAGATGGGTTTCTGGTTCGCTCAAAGTGACTTGATAGGTTAGGTTGACGCTGTGAGAACCATGGTGAATCGGGGCTTGTTCTCGAAGTGCAAAAGAGGTGGAATATACGCCAATATATTGAAACCGTTCAGTAGCAAGGTGATGTAGCTGCGCTTCTTCAGATGCTTTTCGCTGAGCCGTTTCGATCGGGCTTTCTCCAGCGACCATTCTTCCACCAATGATCCACCATGATCTGCGGGGGTAATGATTGCGCTTTGCTAGTAGCAAGCGATCGCCATACAGAAAAGCAATATCCACACAGGTAAACACAATGTGATCCAAAGCGCTGCTGTAGGCTGCCTCTGACATCAAATCTTGAGCAGTTTTGGGATTCCTTCGCCCTGGCTCCGCAAAGTGGGGGACGTGGGCGAGTGGAGGCAATGGGTTCAGCAGCGGAACACTCCTTTACGGAAAATATGGAAAAGAACAAAGCTGATTTAGTTTAGCGATCGCGTCAGCTAGGGAAAACAATAGCAGCTTGGCTCGATTCCATCCAGTATTCGCGGTTACGGAGCAGCTAAGACTGGTTTTCGTTTTCTTCTTACTTCTTAGCAGTAAAACTTTACACATACTTTCACCCAGATTGTCGTTAAGCACGTCTCCCCCTTTTGATAGACTTATACATTGAAGTGGATGTGCAAAACCGCGCAAAATCAGCAGTTTGGAGGGCTTACGCAGTGGAAAATACACTCGGTTTAGAGATTATTGAAGTCGTTGAGCAGGCTGCGATCGCCTCTGCACGGTTAATGGGCAAGGGTGATAAGAACGAAGCAGACCGAGTGGCAGTCGAAGCCATGCGGGAGCGGATGAATAAAATCTATATGCGGGGTCGCATTGTAATTGGTGAAGGTGAGCGCGATGAAGCACCGATGCTTTACATCGGCGAGGAAGTAGGAATTTGTACTCAAGCTGATGCTAAAACCTTTTGCAATCCTGATGAACTAGTCGAAATTGATATTGCAGTAGACCCCTGTGAAGGAACGAACCTGTGCGCTTATGGGCAACCTGGTGCCATGGCAGTGCTGGCGATTTCTGAAAAGGGTGGATTATTTGCCGCACCCGATTTTTACATGAGAAAATTAGCGGCTCCCCCTGCTGCCAAAGGTCATGTAGATATCACCAAATCTGCCACTGAGAATCTAAAAATTCTCTCCGAGTGCTTGGATCGCTCTATCACTGAACTGGTTGTAGTCGTTATGGAGCGCGATCGCCACAATGATTTGATCAAAGAGATCCGAGAAGCAGGCGCACGGGTGCAACTCATCAGCGACGGCGACGTAGGGGCTGCAATCAACTGCGGCTTTGCTGGAACCAATATTCATGCCCTTATGGGGATTGGCGCTGCTCCTGAAGGAGTTATTTCAGCCGCTGCGATGCGCTGCTTGGGAGGGCACTTCCAAGGACAACTGATTTATGATCCCGCTGTCGTTAAAACCGGGTTAATTGGAGAAAGCAAGGAAGCGAACGTTGCTCGTCTGCAAGAAATGGGGATTACTGATCCAGATAAGGTCTACAACGCAGACGAACTAGCATCAGGTAAAGATGTCCTATTTGCCGGAACCGGGATTACCTCTGGCAACCTAATGAAAGGAGTTAGCTTCTTTAAGGGCGGCGCACGCAGCCAGACGCTGGTTATTTCTAGCCAATCTAAAACTGCTCGATTTGTAGATACCATTCATATGTTTGACCAGCCTCAAGTGATTCAATTGCACTAAAAAGTAGAGTCAGGCAACAGTCAGCCATTCGCAAATCACTGCTAAAGCTAGCTGTTGCTTGACTGATAACCTCATCAAAAAAGCGGTTTAACAATAAGACATATGAACATCGTTGTTGTGGGTTTGAGTCATAAAACTGCCCCGGTCGAAGTTCGAGAAAAGCTAAGTATTCCAGAAACTAGCTGCGATAAGGCGATCGCTCAACTGTGCAGCTATCCTCATCTTGAAGAAGTTGCGATTCTTAGCACCTGCAATCGTCTGGAAATCTATGTGGTCGTCAGCGAAACCGAAAACGGCATCCGAGAGGTGACTCAGTTTTTGAGCGACCACAGCAAACTTCCGATTGCTGCTCTACGTCCCTATCTATTTGTGCTGCTCCATCAAGATGCGGTCATGCATTTGATGCGTGTGTCCGCTGGACTCGACAGCTTAGTTTTAGGGGAAGGGCAAATTTTGGCGCAGGTCAAACAGTGCCACAAGCTTGGTCAAGAGCATAAAGGAGTTGGACGAACCCTAAACCAGCTTTTCAAGCAATCTCTAACTGCCGGAAAACGGGTTCGCACCGAGACTAGCATTGGCACAGGAGCCGTTTCTATTAGTTCGGCAGCCGTGGAAATGGCTCAAACGAAGGTGCAAAACTTAGCAGCCTGTCGCGTCACAATTCTGGGAGCCGGTAAGATGGCGCGCTTACTGGTGCAGCATTTGCTCTCCAAGGGGGCGAACAACATCACAATTTTGAACCGCTCCATGACCAGAGCAAAAGAACTGGCTCACGAGTTTCCCGAAGTAACGCTTCAGTTGCATCCCATTTCGGACTTGGCGCAACTGCTGCCCCACGCCGATCTGGTGTTTACCAGCACTGCCGCTACTGAGCCGATTCTCGATCGCGCCAAACTAGAAGTCATTCTTGATCCAGTTCAGCATTTGATGATATTTGATATTGCCGTGCCGCGTAACGTGCATTCTGATGTAAATGAACTGTCTTATGTGCAGGCGTTCAACGTAGATGATCTAAAAGCCGTGGTTGCTCAAAACCATGAGGCGCGTCGGCGAATGGCGATGGAAGCAGAAGTCCTGCTAGATGAGGAAGTGGAAACTTTTGCAACCTGGTGGCGATCGCTGGATACTATTTCGACCATTAGCAGCCTGCGCGACAAGGTAGAAGCCATTCGTGCCCAAGAATTGGAAAAAGCCCTGTCTCGACTAGGAACAGAATTTGCCGAAAAGCACCAGGAAATCATCGAAGCGCTAACTCGCGGCATCGTCAACAAAATTCTGCATGACCCAATGGTGCAACTCCGCGCCCAGCAGGACATTGAAGCTAGACAACAGGCAATGCAAACGTTGAGCGTTCTGTTCAATTTGGAGAAAACTGGTAAGAAGCAGTTTAGCTGATTACTCAAATCATTGATTAAAACAAAAAGGGGAATCTCATCTGAGATGCCCCTTTTTTAAAAACTGATGTGCTGTTAGGTCTAAAAGACCTCCAACCGAGACTTCCAAGAATTAAGCAATCGTTGCCATCTTGACATCACTGGTTGCCAAGAGTTCTTGCAACTCGTCAGAATCCACCGTTTCCTTTTCAATCAGCAAATTCGCTAGATCGTCCAACACATGGCGATTACTGGAAAGCACCGCTTTAGCGCGACGATAGGCTTGGTCAACCAGGTTACGGACTTCATCGTCAATCGTTGCCGCAGTTTCTTCAGAGAAATCCCGTTCAGCCGCAATATCGCGCCCCAGGAACATGTTGCCCTGCTGACGACCCAGTGCAACTGGACCCAGGCGATCGCTCATACCAAACCGCGTCACCATTTGACGGGCAACCCGCGCCACTTGCTGCAAGTCATTAGAAGCGCCTGTGGTCACCTCTTCCTCGCCAAAGATTAACTCTTCAGCAATCCGACCGCCCAAGGCAACCGCCATCTGATTTTGCAGATAGGAGCGAGAGTATAAGCCAGAATCCATCCGGTCTTCGCTCGGTGTGAACCAAGTTAAACCACCCGCCCGCCCGCGAGGAATGATGCTGATTTTTTGAACGGGATCATAATCGGGCATCAAAGCGCCGACTAATGCGTGACCCGCTTCGTGATAAGCAACCAAGGTTTTACGCTTTTCGCTCATGACCCGATCTTTCTTTTCAGGACCCGCCAAGATGCGATCGATCGCGTCATTGACTTCATCCATCGAAATTTCGGTCAAGTTACGTCGCGCCGCCAAAATTGCCGCTTCGTTCAGCAAGTTGGATAGATCCGCACCCGTGAAGCCCGGTGTGCGACGAGCAATCTTGTCTAGATCCACATCATTCGACAAGGTTTTGCCGCGAGCATGAACCCGCAGAATTTCCGAACGCCCAGCAAAATCGGGGCGATCGACCACTACTTGACGGTCAAACCGACCGGGACGCAGCAGCGCAGAGTCCAGAACGTCAGGACGGTTCGTTGCAGCAATGATGATAATGCCAGTGTTGCCTTCAAAACCATCCATCTCCGTCAGCAACTGGTTCAGAGTTTGCTCTCGCTCGTCATTCCCACCGCCTAAGCCAGCACCGCGTTGACGACCAACCGCATCAATTTCATCAATGAATACGATGCAAGGGGCGTTTGCTTTAGCTTGTTCAAACAAATCCCGAACGCGGGATGCACCCACCCCAACAAACATTTCCACAAACTCAGAACCAGAGATAGAGAAGAAGGGAACGCCTGCTTCTCCGGCAACGGCACGAGCCAGTAGGGTTTTACCGGTTCCGGGAGGACCCACTAGCAAAACGCCCTTAGGAATCTTGGCACCGATCGCGGTGAAGCGATCAGCATTCTTGAGGAAGTCTACAACTTCGTTTAGCTCCAGCTTTGCCTGGTCGATTCCAGCTACGTCGCCAAAGGTAACTTGAGTCTGAGGCTCCATTTGCACTCGCGCTTTGGATTTGCCAAAGTTCATGGCTTGGCTACCCGGACCACTTTGGGCACGACGCAACAAAAAGAACAAACCAACCAGCAGCAAGACTGGGAAAAACAGACTGCTGAGTGCCTTAAACCAGAAGTCTCCTCCTTCGGCTTGGGGCATCACGGCTATATCTACGCCATTCTTCGTCAAAATATCAATCAAGTCAGGATCGCTAGGCAAGTTGACCGTAACTTCGGTCGTGCCATCACGGAAACGCGCATAGGAGCGATCGCCATTAATCCGAACTTTACCTATCTTAGTGTTTTCAGTTTCGCCGGATCGCGGTTTCCCTGCTTCAACCCGTTGAATAAATTCACTGTAAGGCATACTGTCTCGTGCGCCTTGAGGTTGACGACCATCAAAAAATGCGGTTGCCAAAGAAATGACAACGATCGCCAATAAGGCATATAAACCAACGTTTCTCCACCGCTTATTCACCTAGATGTATCCTCCTGTTATCAGAGTGCGGAGCCATTTCTTATCGTACTGTGTTAACTAATATTAACGTATCTGAGAAGACACTGAACGGAATCCTCAGAAACCAAATTGGCAAGCTGTAATTCAGCCGTTTGTCTAGAGTTAAGCCTCCATCCTAGCGATTCAGTTTTGCAAAGTACAGATTCTCAGAGTGAAGTAGCAAGAAATATTCGATGAATGGGATAGCTAGAAGAAAGGCGATCGCTCTACCTCTAACCTATGTCTTCCTATGGCGAAGTTCTAATTGCAATCCTTAACAACCGGGCAGACCTAGAGATTGCCCGCAATCATCACTGGTATCGGGTTCCGGTTGACCAAGTGGCAAAGCTAAAACAGCGGGAATACTGGCAACCCAAGTGGCTGGCGTTCTATCAAACCAAAGTGTTTGGCGCTGAGGCTCATACGGTTCGCTACTACGCTGAAGTGACTGCGATTTGTGAAGTCCACCGCTGGGAATTGTTTCCTGAAGAGGCACACAACGTCAAGAGTGAAAAACGTTACTGCAAACTAGAGCTATCTCCTTTGCGGCAATTGAGCAAGCCGATTATGAGCAAGCGATTACGACGAATTACCTTTATTCCGACAACTTGGGAGAATTTCACTCTGGCAAAAGAGATTAGTGAGTTGTGAGCCGTGCCGTTGCTGATAAAACTTCCTATGCAAGTAACCCAGTGATGCCGGAATACAAGAACAACAAACCGAAAACAAGCGAAACCGTGATGGTGATCGGTCGTTCACTGCCTTCACAAGGACTAAGCCG
>Ga0163155_10001688_pt1 | contig 26174 bp, 23 predicted proteins | sample OliLakLV19SP4G1_FD_148611 | JGI IMG/M metagenome (GOLD analysis project Ga0163155, IMG submission 148611) | Freshwater microbial mat bacterial communities from Lake Vanda, McMurdo Dry Valleys, Antarctica - Oligotrophic Lake LV.19.SP4.G1 | ecosystem: Environmental > Aquatic > Freshwater > Lake >... | reverse complement strand
CAGCCCCAATCTTCCCAGCCCCAATCTGCCCAGCACCGTGCTACGCTACGGCAGCTATTCCATTGAGCGCCTGACCAACGAACTCATCGCGCGCGGCGCAAAGCGAACCCGGCTCGAAATCAAAGTTTTTGGCGGCGCCAACATTCTGCTTGGCCCGCGCAACTTCGGCCACGCCAACGCCGACTTCGTCGAGCGCTATTTCGCCCGCGAAGGCCTCGAGATTGCAGCCAAGGACCTGCGCGGGACGATGGCGCGGCGCTTGCGGTATTATCCCGTCATCGGCAAGGCGTTCGTCAGCTATGGCCCTTCGGCGCCGGGCCGCACGATCGCAGAACGCGAGGCCGAAATCGTCCGCCAGGTAAATTTCGACCGGGACGGCCCAAGCATCGAGCTGTTCGACAACTGAACCCCTTTCTCCGATCGAAATGTCAATGTATGTTGACACTCTCGAAAGAGGGTCAGAGGGGAGAACGACTGCGTGAGTGCACACAATTCGGAAAGCGTTTTGACCGTTCACCACTGGACGGAAGATCTATTTTCTTTCACGACCACGCGCGATCCAGCGTTTCGGTTTCGCAACGGGCAGTTCACGATGATCGGCCTCGAGGTCGACGGCAAACCACTGTTGCGCGCCTACTCGATGGCGAGCGCCAATTATGAAGACCAGCTCGAGTTCTTCTCGATCAAAGTTCCAAACGGGCCGTTGACATCGCGTCTTCGCAACATTGCCCCGGGTGACCAGATCCTGATCGGCCGCAAACCCGTTGGCACTCTGGTCCTCGACTATGTCTTGCCCGGCAAGCGCCTTTTCCTGCTCAGCACCGGCACTGGCCTTGCGCCATTCTTGAGCATCATCAAGGACCCCGAGACCTACGAACGGTTTCGCACCGTCGTTTTGGTTCACGGTTGCCGAACCGTCGCCGAACTCGCCTACGGCGACCACATCACCCACGAGTTGCCGAATGATGATTTGCTCGGCGAAACCATCCGCCATGGCCTGATCTATTATCCGACCGTCACGCGCGAACCGTTCGCGCATCAGGGCCGCGTGACCGATCTGATGACGTCGGGCAAGTTGACGGCTGATCTCGGTTTGACCCCGATCGATGTCGCGCACGATCGCCTCATGTTGTGCGGCAGCCCGCAAATGGTCAGCGACATGCGGGCGATTTTGAACAGTCGCGGGTTTGTCGAGGGCAATACCGGCGAAGCCGGACATTACGTGATCGAGCGCGCCTTCGTCGAGCGTTGAGCGGCCGTTTTCCGAGATAGAGCAGGATCGGTTTAGATGGAGTCGGATCGGGCTCGCCGATCCGCTCCATCTAAGCCGTGAATCCTGCTCTAAGCATATGATTCTAGAGCCTGTTTACCGATTGAGATGGAAGCGGCGCGCAGCCGCGCCGCTTCCATCTCAATCGGACAGGCTCTAGTCACCGCATCAACAGCCGGATCGCCACCAGCACGGTCACGACCACGATCAACGGCCGGATCAAACCCGCGCCGTTCTTGATGGCAGCCGCTGCTCCAAGCCGCGCGCCGGCCAGTTGCCCGACCGCCATCATCAGCCCGACCCCATAAAGCAAATGCCCGCCAAACAAAAAAACCGCGAGGCTTCCGACATTGGATGCGAAATTGAGAGCCTTGGTGTGCGCCGTCGCTTTGAGCAGATCCAGTCCGGCGAGCGCGACCAGCGCAGCGGCGAAAAACGAGCCGGTGCCGGGGCCAAAAATACCGTCATAGAAGCCGATAGGTGCCGCGCACCCTGCCGCAAAGGCGAACGGTGTCAGGCGCGCCGTTCTCGGCAGGTCACCAGCAGACGGCGCGAGTGCAAAATAGAGCGCGATCGCAACCAGTACGATCGGTATGAACCGCGACAGGATCGACGCGTCGATCAGCGCCAGCGCCATAGCTCCGGCGACCGAGCCAACGAATGACGCGGCCAGAGCAGGGCGCAGCGAAGACACGTCGATGTGCCCCCCGCGCCAAAACCGCCACGCCGCCATGCCTGAGCCGAACGTCGATTGCAGCTTGTTGGTTGCCACCGCCTCGATGGGCGGTACGCCAGCAAGCAACAGCGCGGGCAGCGAGATCAAACCGCCGCCACCCGCAATCGAATCGACGAAACCCGCGGCGAACGCCGCCATCACAAGAAGGACAAGCGTCGAAGTCTCGAATTCCATCACGAGATAGTCTGGCCGGTCTTCTTCCAGTCCGCGATAAACGTCGCCAGCCCGGCGTCTGTCAGCGGATGCTTGACCAGGGCTTTGAGAATGGCCGGCGGGATCGTTGCAACGTCGGCGCCGGCGATCGCGGCGTCTTTGACGTGGTTCACGGTGCGGATCGAGGCGGCAAGGATGTCGGTCGCGAGGTCGTCATAGTTGTCGTAGATCGCGCGGATTTCGCGAATGACCTGCATCCCGTCGAGGCCGATATCGTCGAGCCGCCCGATGAACGGCGACACGAAGGTCGCGCCAGCTTTCGCCGCGAGCAGCGCTTGATTGGCCGTAAAGCACAGCGTGACGTTGACCATCGTGCCCTCGGCCGACAGCACGCGGCAAGCCTTGAGGCCGTCCATCGTCAGCGGAACCTTGACCGCGACGTTGTCAGCGATCTGGGCCAGGATTCGCCCTTCGCGGATCATGCCTTCGGCGTCGACCGCCGCCACCTCGGCGGAGACCGGCCCTTCGATCACCGCGCAGATTTCCGCGATCGTTTGTTTGAAATCACGCCCGGTTTTGGCGATCAGCGACGGGTTTGTCGTCACGCCGTCGAGCAGGCCGCTCGCAGCCAGATCCTTGATCTCGGCAACGTCGGCGGTATCGACAAAAAATTTCATAGGATGGCGCTCGCTCTGGCTCGGGGTCGGGAGCGGGCCTTAGTCGATTTTTCCCATCAGTGAAACCGATATGATGTTACCCGGCCCGTGCCTCGTCAGCACGTTCGCCTGGAAACCCATTCCGGCTAGATTGGCTAAACGTCGCGTAACTTGACGCAAAAAAAGCGGCTGCCGGTGACGCCGACAACCGCCTGATCTTGCCCGGATCGCCGGGCGTCGACCCTGAATTTAGATCAGGTCGATGTCGGCTGGGAGATAGGCGGTCACTTCCATGCCAACGGCCTGCTCGCGAACCTGTGGCTTGTTCCAGATCTTCATGATTTTGCTCCTTGGTTTCTTGTGCAGCTCGTGTCTGCCCTAGGCACTATCTCGCAGGAGACCGATCAGAACAATCGAGTTCGTCTTATGGCTGGATAGAGCAATCCTTATGGAGCGAACCAAAGCCCTTTAAAATCAACGGTGTGCTTCGCGCTACACGGGACGGTCACGGACTGTTGTTCGCCCGCGAGAATCGAGCTGGCCCATGTCGCGGACATCTGACGGCGAGAATTAGCGGTACTTCGCAGCTGTGATGAACTGGCTGAACGCTTCGCACCACACCAGCACGGTATCGTAGGCTGCGATATCGGTCCCCGACGGTACGGTGGCGATGAAACCTTCGAAGGTTTTGATGTCGGCGATGAGCCGGGCGTCTTTCTTGACCTTCAGAAATCCGTCCTTGGTGTCGACGAAACCCTTTACGAGGTACAGCTTATAGTCGGGGCCGGGCGCCAGCCTCCCCACATGGACGATCTGACTTCGGCCGACCATGACCTCGCCTTCGCCCCAATGGATCGGGTCGCTGCCCTTGAGGTTGCGTTCGAAGCGGCCCTTGAATTCAACCGACCTCGTCGCGGCTTCGACTTCGGCTTTGGTGGGTCCAGGAGGGGCTGTCAGGATCGGCAGATAATAGATGCCGAGCGCGAAGCCGAACGCGAGCGTGGCGAGGTGGGTCGTGGTCAGGATGATCCAGCGCATATGAGCCTCACGTGTAAAATCCGATGGCCTGCCCCCAAAAGCGCGGGCAGCATCTGATAGCGGCTGGACGACGAGGTCGGAACCCGAAATTTGGTGGCGTAACACTCAGCGTTACGCGCCTCAGCTCGGCGACGGTTCAGCTCGGTGACGGTTCAGACCGGCCGAAGCGTGGCTGGCACAATGATCGCGCGCGGCTTGGTCAGGACTTCGGGCCGCATGATGTCGTCGAGCTGCTCTTTGGTCATCAGCCCCCGTTCAAGCACGATCTCGGTCACGCTGCGCCCGGATGCGAGTGCCGCTTGGGCCACCTCGGTCGCGTTGACGTAGCCGATGTAGGGATTGAGCGCGGTGATCATGCCGATTGATCGCTCGACGCCGCTGCGCAAATGCTCGCGATTTGCCGTGATGCCGTCAACGCAGCGATCGGCCAACGTCAGGCACCCTGCCTTCAGGTGCGTGACGCTTTTGAAAAGGCTGTGGGCGATGATCGGCTCGAACGCGTTGAGCTGGAGTTGGCCGCTCTCGGCAGCAAAACTGATCGTGACGTCATTGCCGATGACTTCGAACGCGATCTGGTTGACGACTTCGGGGATCACCGGGTTGATCTTGCCCGGCATGATGCTTGAGCCGGCCTGCACTGCTGGCAGGTTGATCTCTCCCAGGCCAACGCGCGGGCCAGATGACAGCAGCCGCAAGTCATTGCAGATTTTGGATAATTTAACAGCAACGCGCTTGAGCACGCCAGACACCTGGACGAAGCTGCCGCAGTCTTGCGTGGCTTCGATCAGGTTGATCGCGGTGACGACGGGCAGGCCGGTAATGTGGCGCAAGTGGCGGCATACGGTTGCGGCGTAATCGGGGTGGGAGTTGATGCCTGTGCCGATTGCCGTTGCGCCCATGTTGATCTCACACAGCAAGGCGACGGCCTCGCGGAGGCGCATCTCATCCTCGCCCAACATGACGGCGTAAGTCGAGAACTCTTGGCCGAGTGTCATCGGCACGGCGTCTTGAAGCTGCGTGCGCCCCATCTTGATGACGTCGGCGAATTCGGCCGATTTAGCCTCGAACGCTCGCCGCAAGTGAGCCATGGCCTCGACGAGTTCGAGCACGCCCTCGTGGGCTGCAATCTTCAAAGCCGTTGGGTAGACGTCGTTGGTGCTCTGGCTCAGGTTGACGTGCTCGTTGGGGTGCAACGCCGTATAGTCGCCCTTGGCGTGGCCAAGGAGCTCGAGCGCTCGATTGGCGATGACTTCGTTGGCGTTCATGTTCGTCGATGTGCCAGCTCCGCCCTGGATCACGTCGACGGTGAACTGGTCGCGCAGCGCGCCGCCGTGGATCTCGAAGCATGCAGCCACGATCGCTTCGGTGCGTTTTGCGTCGAGCAGGCCCAATTCGTGGTTGGCGCGCGCGGCCGCCATTTTGATCGAGGCCAGCGCGCGCACGAGACCCGGGTAGATCGAAATCGGCGTACCGGTGATAGGGAAGTTCTCCAGCGCGCGCAACGTATGGATGCCGTAGTAGGCATCCGCTGGAACATCCCGGTCGCCGATAAGGTCGTGCTCGCGGCGGGTTGCCAGCGGTAAATGGGTTGCGCTGGGTAAACCGGTCGCTGGCGTATCGGTCGCAATATCCGGCATGGCGGGACTCCAGTTTTTGGGCTCCAGGTTCGCTGGGGCCGCACGTTACGTCCCGCAGAATGTGGCTTTCACGATTTCATGCGGTTGTGGCGGGGTCATCAGGTCGGCGTGTTCGGGCTGATCCTCGAACGGCCGCGCCAACACGGCCACAAGCCGTTCGAACGGGGCGTAGTCCTCGTGTTCAACGGCAGCGGTGATTGCCTGCTCCACGCGGTGATTGCGGGGGATGAACGCCGGGTTTGCCGCGCGCATAGCGGTGGTACGCCAGACGGGTGCAGCGCCATCGGCGGCGAGCCGTTCGCGCCATTCGGGCAGCCAATCGAGGATCCGGGCAGGGTCGTCGAACAGCGACGCAAAGGCGGCTTCACCGGGGCTGCCGCCGTAAGCGGCTTCCGCAAGGCGGCGGAACGTCAGCGTGAAGTCGGCGTGGCCCTCCGCCATCGCGCCAAACAGCGTCAAAACCAGTGGCCGGTCGGTTTCGCGCACCTCAATGAGCCCGAGCTTGCGGCCCCAGCCGGACCAGTATGCCGCGTCAAAACGGGCAGCGAAGGCATCGACGGCGCCTTGCGCCTCAGCCGTTGCCGCACTCTCGTCCGCCGCGAGCAGTGGCAACATCGCCTCGGCAAGACGGCCGAGGTTCCACTGCACGAGACGCGGCTGATTACCGTAAGCATAACGCCCGTTGTGATCGATCGAGCTGTAAACGGTGCCCGGGTGATAGTTGTCCATGAACGCACACGGGCCGTAGTCGATTGTCTCTCCGGCGATCTGGCAATTGTCGGTGTTCATCACGCCGTGGATGAAGCCGACGTGCATCCAGCTCGCGACAAGTGCCGCTTGCTTGGCAACGACCGCATCGAGCAGGGCGCTATAGGGGTTCGATGCAGCCGCCGCATCAGGATAATGGCGCGCAATGACGTGATCAGCCAGCACGCGCAGGCCGTCGGTATCCCCGCGCGCGGAAAAATATTGGAACGTTCCAACGCGGATGTGGCTTTGGGCGACGCGGGTCAGGACGGCGCCGGGGACGACGTAATCACGCACCACCGGCTCTCCGGTGGTCACGGCGGCCAAGGCTCGGGTCGTTGGAACTCCGAGCGCGGCCATCGCCTCGCTGACGATGTATTCGCGCAGCACCGGGCCGAGCGCTGCCCGGCCATCGCCACGACGGGAGAACGGCGTCGGCCCGGCGCCCTTTAATTGGATGTCGCGACGGATGCCATCGCGGCCGATCACTTCGCCGAGAAGGATCGCGCGGCCGTCGCCCAGTTGGGGCACGAAGCCACCGAACTGGTGGCCAGCATACGCGGTCGCAATTGGCTCGGCACCCTCGGGGATATGATTGCCAGCCAACGTCGCCACCCCGTCAGGCGATGCAAGCCACGCCGGATCGATCCCGAGTTCAGCGGCAAGGCCAGCGTTGACCTTGATCAACTTCGGCGCCCGCACCGGCGTCGGCGGGAGCCGGGCATAGAACCGCTCCGGCAAGCGGGCGTAGCTGTTGTCGAACGGGATCGGGCGGTTGGATAAAGCTGGTGTGTCGGAGCCGAGTGCGTCGGAGCCAAGTGCGTCGGAGCCAAGTGCGTCGGAGGGGCTGGTGGTCTCCATCACACGAGGTCCAACGCATGACGCTTCAAGTCGTCCAGCGTGACGGTGCGCAGCGCTGCCATGTGGGTCGAACGCAACACCACGCGCGGCGCCATCCCAGCAAGCAACGCCTCGCGCCAACGCTCCGCACACAGGCACCAGCGATCGCCTGGTTTCAAACCGGCGAACGGGTACTCTTCGCGCGGGGTCGAGAGGTCGTTTCCGCGGGACTTCGAGAATGCCAGGAAGTCGGCTGTGACCTCGGCGCAGATAACGTGGCGACCAGCGTCATGCGGGCCGGTCTCGCAGCAGCCATCGCGGAAAAAGCCGGTCAAGGGCGCGCGCGAACACGTCTCCAGCCGTTGGCCAAGGACATTGAGCGACGGTTCGCGGTTGTGTTCGGGGCTGTCGTCGAGTGGCATGGCTACCTCTGGCCGCGGCGTTTCGAATAGGCGAGTTCAACAGACATGGTGTCACCTGACGCAATCGCACGATAGCATCACGACACGGTCCGATCGGGTATCTCGAGTACAAAGGCTGCCCCGTGTTCCGTGTCGAGCAAACGCAACCGGCCACCGTGGGCAACCGCAAGTTCGGCTGAGATCGCCAAGCCGAGGCCGGTACCGCCCTTGCGATTAGACGACTGGAAGGCCCGGAACAACGTCGCTCTCGATTTTTCCGGGATGCCCGGTCCATTGTCGCGGACCTCGATCAGGGTGCGGCGGTGTTCGCGTGTTGCCGTGACGGTGATGCGGCCCGGACCGATCGAGGGGCCAGAAGGCGAGGAGCTGAATCCCGCGCCGCTTTCGGCCTCATGTTCGATGGCTTGAACGGAATTTCGCACGAGGTTTGCCAGGATCCGGAACAGATGGTCAGGGTCGGCATCGACCCGTAATCCGGCATCGAACGCGCTGACATATTCGATCGCCCGGCAATCGGCGGAGCCCGATTCGCTTGCGCCGTCGCGCGGCAGGCCAAGACCATCGCCGACCTCCTCGACGATCGGCGCCAACAGCAACAACTCGCGTCGCGGCGTCGCTTCTGTCGGTTTGCCGAATTGGAGCGTCTCGTTGCAAAAGCCAATGGCGCGGTCGAGCGATGCGATCAACTTGGGCGCAAACCGCTGGACCGTCGCATCGGGGATCGCCGTCAGACGGTCGGAAATGAGCTGAGCCGACGACAGCATGTTGCGCAGGTCGTGGTTGATCTTGCTGACGGCGAGGCCAAGCTCCGCAAGCCGCGCCCGCTGCGCTAAGAGGTCGGACAGTTCGGTCTGCATCGCCTTGAGTTCAGTTTCGGCGGTGCCAATCTCGTCCGACCGCCCGGACGGCGTGATGATGCGGCTGCGGTCTTCCGGACTGCGGCTGAACGCCTGCATATTGCGCGACAGACGTTCGATCGGACGGGCAATGAGCCAGTAGATCGACAGGTAGACAAGCGTCGCAGACAACAGCGAAATCAGAACAGAGACCCAAAAGATTGACCACGTCTGTTTGACGAGCGCGGCTCGAAGCGGCGCCTCGGGCAGGACGATCTCGATCAGGTCGTTGGCGTCCTCGCCGATCTGGCCAAGAACACGGATGGTCCGGTCGGGTGTCAGCAGGGTCGCGATCGTATCGCGGTACAGCGATAGCTCCGACAGCGTCTGACCAACCCAGCTGTCGGGCGATTGACGAAGGTCGAAGTGGGCATCGATTTTCATATCGTCGTCGACCGGCAGAACGAGCCGCCGCAAACCGCCGCTGCGCGACGCCACCGCCTTGACTTGTGCTGTACGCAGCAATTCTGCGCGGACGCCTGACGGGACAGCGCCGCCGGGGTAACTGTCAGCGGCGACTGCGGCGAGTTGGGCCGCTTGCAGACGCTCGTCGAGCCAGTTGAGGCGAAAAGCTGCGAGCGTCGGCACGAATATCAAAAGCTGGGCGAGCATGACGAATATCGCCGTCATGAGCAGCAGCCGGGCCTGCAGGCCGTTCAGCGCAGACGGCAAACGAAGCAGCAGACCGGCAAGTGGATCGCTGATCTGGCCTGCGCGCGGTTGTGCATCTGGCGCCGACGCTGGGTGCGGCTCAGGCGTCGCATCCGGATGCTCACTTCCGTCCCGAGCCACGACGGGGTCACCTCGCTCAAATTATCAGGTCGCTACAGTCGTGCCGGAACCGGTCTCAAATGGTCCGTTAACCCAGCCGAGCCAACAGTTTGCCCCAGGCGCGGCTGGCCGAATACCGTGAGATGGTCGTTGGACGGTGCGTAGCAGCTTTGCGGTTAATCTCGCCTAATGTCGGGTGCGGCGCGAGCCATCCCGCCATGTCGGCCAGCGTCATACGCTTCGATATGGCGAGTGACCACACGTCGATCAACTCGGCGGCCGACCGGCATGCGATGCCCGCCCCGAGAATACGCCCGGATCGGTCTGCCGTTACCTTGATGTGGCCATCGCTACGACGGCTGGCGACGGCGCGGACGTTCTCGCGCAGCGGAAAACGGTGGACCTCGATGCGGCCGTAGAATTTGCGTGCTTCGGCTTCCGTCAGCCCGACCTGGGCGAGTTCAGGATCCGTGTAGATCGCAACTGGGATCGTCCGGCCATCGACCGGCGCCGTCCGACCAAGGGCAAGGGCGGTGGCGAGTTGACGGGCGTGGTACTCGGCGCGCTGGTTGGAATGGGGATGGCCTGTCACGTCGCCGATGGCATAAATCCGCCGGTTCGACGTGCGCAGTCGGCGATCGACCTTCACACCGTCCGACGTGACGGCCACCTTGGCGAGATCGAGGCCGATATCGGCGATCACCGGCTTGCGGCCGCAAGCGATCAGCACGTGCGAACATTCGATGCGGGCGGGCTTGCCGTCGATCAGGCCTTGAACGTCGATCCGGCGCGGGGCACCGGCGACCGCTTCGACCCTTGCGTTTTCGTGGATTTTGATGCCTTCGGCGGTGAGGCCGTTGCGCACGACTTCGGTCAACTCCGGGTCGAAGCGAGCGAGAATGCGGCCTTGCTCGATCACGGTAACTCTCGCGCCGAGGCGGCGGTGGGCCTGGGCCAGCTGGCATCCGGCCCCGCCGCCGCCGATCACGACGAGGTGGTCGATCGGCTCACGATTGTCGAAGATCGACTCCGTCGTAAAGACCGGCAATTCGCGGAGCCCCTTGATGTCGGGCATGGCCGGAGAGGTCCCCGTCGCGATGACGAACCGTCGGGCTTCGATGCGGTGTTCGCCAGCGGCCAGCGTCTTCTGGTCGATGAAATGGCCAGCGGCCGCGATGACCCGGACGCCGAGCCCGGACAGGCGCTCTGCCGAAGCATTGGGGGCGAGAGCGGCAATGGTCTCGCGGGTGCGGGCCGCGACTTTGGGCCAGTCGACGACCGGCTCGAACGCGCCGATGCCAAATCCAGCAGCGCTGCGAAATCCGGCAGCGGCTTCGGCAGATGCAGCCAACGCCGCAGAAGGCACCGTGCCGTAGGACAACGACGTACCACCGGGCTTGTGTTTTTCGATGAGGACGACCTGCTCGCCGCAGGATGCTGCAGCGATCGCGAACGCCAGGCCCGCGGGCCCGGCACCAAGCACGCAGAGTGCTGGCTTCAGATACTCGCCGTCAGGCGCCGTCTCGTCACGGGCGTCGGGCGGGCTTTTCTTCAACATCATCGGTGCTCTCGGTGCTCCCGGGCGTGCCATTCGGTAAGCGATCGACGGGTGAGCGATCGGGTGGGCGCAATGCTGATGGCAAGCCATCTATCAGTAGCGGTAACAACGCGAGAATCGCCAGCGCGACAAGGGCCGCCGCAGTTTCCGGCGTCAGAAGTGACGCCGCCGCGATGGAATAGGGACAGACGGTCTCGCGACCGAGGTTTGCTGCGAGGCAAGCGCTGTACTTGGTATTCTCGGCCTCGATCACCGTACCCATGCCAGCGCCGGCCATCGCCAAAGCAATCCGTGATGGCACGAGGCCAATTGCCGAGCCGAGAAAATAGGTCTTGAACGGGACCGCGAGGGCAGCTGGCGCGGCGTTACACATGGCGAACGAGAGCCCGGGCGTCAGGCGCAAGAACAGCATCGTTCCAAGGGCGCGCCGTTTGAAGCCGCTGCGCAACCGAGCCAGAAGTGGCCAATGATCAGGCAGTATCCGCATGGCGAAGAAGCGCGCGACGACGTAAGCCGCGGTTGCTGCCAGCATCGAGGCAAACCACGCCACGAACGGACCCACCCAGGCGCCGAACAGCAGTCCGGCAGCTGGCACGAACAGGCTGCTTCCAGGCAAGAATAGCATTGCGACAGTCAGATACAGTGCCGCATACGCGGCGACTGCGGCGATCGGGTTGGCGTTTACCCACGCCAAAATTGCCGAATAGTTGAGCCCGAGCGTCTTGTACGACACGACGGCGTCGGCTTGCAGCACGGCTGCCGCGATCGCAATGGCGAGCACCAACGCGACCCACAACAGACGCCCGGCCCCCGATCCGGCCCCCGATCCAGCTGGGTTCGGCTGGCTGCGATCCGGTGGGCTATTGTCGGGTTGTTCATGATGATCGGCGTCGCTTTTGGGGAGGCTCATCGGGCGGGGGCGACCTTTAACGAGGGCTTACCAATGTGCATCACATACACACTCGTGGCCAAAGTATCTCAAGTCGACGAGGATTCCCCCCGAAACGGGCAGATAGCGGACTGAGTGTCTGGTCAAGTTGTCGGTCGAGTTTGACTTTGCTAGGCCTAACGCCTATACGCCGCGACTTCGCAATATCAGATTTCCATGCTGCGCCGATCGTTCGTGCGACCGAAATGGTCGTGGAACCGCGAGTCACATGCGAAACTTTTGAAATTCCGGCCTCGTTCGGGGCCAAACACGACGACGATACGGAGACGACCATGAAGCGTACCTATCAGCCAAGCCGCCTCGTGCGCAAACGCCGCCACGGCTTTCGCAAGCGCATGCTGACGCCCGGCGGCGTCCGCGTTCTGGCCCGCCGACGGGCCAAAGGTCGCAAGCGGCTCTCCGCCTGACGCCCCGCGTAATCGGAAGGCGATCAAACAGCCGCGCAGCCGAGACTGAAGCAGCACGAGATGGTGCGTCGGAACGCGAGCCGTCATGATCCCTGCGTCATGAACCCTGCGTTAGAGAAAAATCCGCTGCCGCTTGGCATTGTGACGTTGAAATCGCGGGCGGAGTTTCAGCGCGTTCGCGGTGGCGGACGTGCTGCCTTGGCCGGGTTTGTCCTTGAAGGCAAACGGCGAGTGCCCACAGACGCGGTCGACCAACCAGCCATTCAGACGGCTGGTCAGTTGCAGACTGACCCTGATGGCCCTCGGTTCGGGTTCACCATCACCAAAAAGCTCGGTAATGCGGTCGTCCGCAATCGAATCCGGCGGCGTTTGAAATCCGCACTGCGGGAGCTTGCGGGAACCCATGCGGCTTCCGACATGGATTACGTTGTCGTCGCGCGATCTCCTGCCTTTGATCAAGACTTCGCAGCACTCAAGACCGACCTGGCAGAAGCGCTGCGGCGAGTGGCCAGTGGTGGCAAAGGCAAGCCGGGTAATAATGGCGGTTCGCGCAAGCCTTCCGGAAAGGGCTCTACGGCTCAGGTCAAGCCGAGGGTCGCGATACCAGTTCCGGCTGGCGATGGGGTGCCGGAACGCCCTGATACTCGGCGGCGGGGACCGCGATAGTGCCGGCAACTGCCGATTATGGCCGTAACGTCGAAGGTGTGACAGTTGAGTTCTCGCTTGGTGACGCGCGATCTGCGATCACACCCCCGCAATCAGGCGCGCGGTTCCCGATTGGGGTCGCGCGTGAGAGTTTTATAGCCTATCGCGACGCAACCGCCTTAGTGCACCGCACGATGACGACGCAGACATTCGCGCACTCCGCCCCGCCCCCCTTCGAGCCGCAGGCCCATGAGACCACGTCCCGACGACAACAACACGAACTTGATTACGGCCATCGCGTTGTCGTTGGCCGTCATCATGGGCTGGCAATATTTTATCGCGGAGCCCGCCATGCGCGAGGCCCGCGAGCGTCAAAAGCTTGAACAAAAGATCAAGGCTGAGCAAGCTGGCCCCGTTGGCGTTGCGGTCGCGCCGGGCACAGCGGCGGGAGCGCCTCCGTCTGCAACCGTTGGAGCAACCGGCGAAGCTACGGCGCCGGTCACGGCGCCTTTGGCGGGAAGCGTTGCATCTGGCGGGCGCGTTGTTCGGGCTTCGACCCGCGATGTCGCGATTGGGCTATCACCACGCGTGAAAGTCGAAACGCCGACGCTTGAAGGGTCGATTGGCCTCAAAGGTGGGCGCATCGACGATCTCCGCCTCGTCAACTATCACGAAAAGGTCGACCCTAAGAGCCCGCAGATCGTTCTGTTTTCGCCGACCGAAGCGCCGTTGGCGTATTTCGCCGACTTCGGCTGGGCGGCCGAGCCCGGCACGACGGTCAAGCTGCCCAATCGCGAAAGCGTGTGGGCGAGCGTCGGCGCGGCGGCACTCACGCCGGCAACTCCGATTGAGCTGCGCTTCGACAACGGTGAGGGCCTCATATTCAGCCGCAAGGTTGCGGTCGACGTGAACTACATGTTCACCGTTACCAATACGGTGCAGAACAACACCGGACAGGCGATCGGGCTGCGCCCGTTTGGTCGCATTTTCCGCGACGGCCCAGCGGTCGATCTCTCGACTTATGTGCTCCATGAAGGTCTCATCGGCTGGGTCGGCGAGAAGGGGCTCGTCGAGCAGACCTATGCGAGTTTCGCCTCCAAAGACGATAAGGGAGCCGGTTTCCGCGATACGACGCGCGATCTGACCGGTGGCTGGCTCGGCACCACCGACAAATACTGGGCGGCCGCGCTGATCCCGCCGCAAACGGAAAAGTTCTCGGCGACATTCGCCGTCGACAAGCGCCGCATCCCCTCGGAAACGGACCAATTCGAAGCGCGCTTCGAGATGGCGCCGATGGTGATCGCTCCAGGCGCCAAGGCAGAGGCCGCCAGCAGCCTCTATGCCGGCGCGAAGAACGTCAAAGTCATCGATGCCTACGAGAAGTCGCTCGGCATCTCGAAGTTCAACCTGATGATCGATTGGGGTTGGTTCTACTTTATTACAAAGCCGTTGTTCTATCTGCTCGATTGGATCTATGGCGCGGTTGGCAACTTCGGTCTGGCGATCATCGGCGTGACGCTGATCGTCAAGCTTTTGTTCTTCCCGTTGGCTAACGCGTCTTATGCCTCGATGGCGAAGATGAAAAAAGTCCAGCCGGACATGGAGCGCCTCAAGGAACGCTACAAAGACGATAAAGAAAAACAGGCCAAGGAGCTGATGGCGCTGTACCAGAAGGCCGGTATCAATCCGCTCGCTGGCTGCCTGCCCGTTCTGCTGCAGATCCCGGTTTTCTTCGCGCTGTACAAGGTTCTGAACGGCACCATCGATATGCGGCATGCGCCGTTCTACGGCTGGATCAAGGATCTTTCGGCGCCCGATCCGACGTCGCTGTTCAACCTGTTTGGATTGCTGCCTTATGCGGTGCCGGACTATCTCGTACTCGGCATCTGGCCGATCGTGATGGGCATCACGATGTGGCTCCAGATGCAGCTCTCACCGCCGCCGCCCGATCCGATCCAGCAGCAGGTCTTCGCGTTTATGCCGCCGATGCTGACGATCATGCTGGCGACAGCGCCAGCCGGCCTCGTCATCTATTGGGCCGTCAACAACGTGCTGTCGATCGCTCAGCAGGTCTACATCATGAAAAAGCTCGATGTCGAAGTGCCGTTCCGTGAAAACATCACCAAACAGTGGTCCGACATCAAAGGCTTCGTAGCGTCGCTACGCGGCAAAAAAACCGAGACACCGCAGTGATGGTCCCACTCCGGCGGCTCTTCCGTTTTGATCGGTCGGCTCGGTGATGGTTGTAAGGCGTTCGGACGCCGACATCGCTGCCGATCTTTTAGCGGCAGGGCAGCGTCTGGCCGGGCGTCCTTGGACGTTCGTCAAAAGCGTTCCATCGCTCGAGTTTTTGCCCGATCCCGAGCGGGTCGAGATCGCATTTGCGGGCCGCTCGAATGTCGGCAAGTCGAGCCTGATCAACGCGACGCTCATCAACGGCAAGCTGGCGCGGACGTCGAATACGCCGGGGCGCACGCAAGAACTCAACTATTATCGGCCAGAACAGCCGAACGTATATCTCGTCGACATGCCGGGTTACGGCTTCGCTAAGGCCCCGAAAGACAAGGTCGATTCGTGGACCGCGCTGGTCAAGGACTACCTGCGCGGCCGGGCGGTTCTGGCGCGCGTGTTCCTGCTGATCGACAGCCGGCACGGCATCAAAGCGATCGACCGTACCATCATGGAACTGCTCGATACGTCGGCCGTCTCCTACCAAGTGGTGCTGACCAAGGGCGACAAGCTCAATCCGCACGCGCTGGCCAAAGTGACGGATGAAACGCGCGTGGCGATCGCCAAGCATCCAGCAGCTTTTCCAGAGGTCATCGCGACCTCGTCTGAGCTTGGCACCGGCCTTGATGCCCTGCGGGCCGAGATGGCTCGGCTTCTCGCCGAACGCGGACAGCCGGTGGATATGTGAACACCTTTATCAGGCGACCGGTAAGACTTAACGGATCAATTGAATGACGCTCGCGACCATCGGATCGTAAATCTTGTCGCCAAATCGGGCGATGACTCCACCGGTGATGGCGATTGCCGACCAAGTCAGCGCGGTGGCGAACATCCCGCCATAGTTGGCGCCGAGGGTTACTTCGACGACTTGGTCTGGAAGCATGGTGTCGAAAGCCGCGCCAGCCGCGTCCGTGGTGCGCGCCGCAATTAGCAGCTGCAACCGCCGACGGCCGGATTTGACCGGTGTCACGGTCCAGCGCCACTGGGCCGGATCACCGCCAGCTTCAAAACCACTTTCGATCCATTGCGTTTCCCGCGACAGGCCGTCGATGATGAAACCGCCATCGGGCGCTCGCAGCTTGACCGATAGCGCCGGGGCCGCCGCACCATGGCCGTAGTGCTGAGCTCCCTCGATGCCGTCGAGCAGGCGCCTAGCGTCTGATTTGGCGATGCGGACTTCGACCGGGGACGGATAACCAGCGCGCATTCGCCGCGGAACGTTTTCGACAAGTTGTCCAGCCACGGCTTGGTCGATTGGCACGCGGCGGCTGCGCGTGTCGCCGCCTTCGATCGTGAGCGGCGCCATCGGGGCCGATTGATGAGGGAGAGTTTCGACCAGGGGTGCGGGTGGCAGGTCGCCCGGCGCCAGGCCCATTGATGTTAGGCCGATTGATGTTAGGCCGCTTGACGATCGGCCCGGCTGCGGAGCGAAATCCTGCCGGTCATAATTGGCTGCCGCTTCGAGAGGTCGAGCAAAGTCCTGGCCGTCGTAGCCCGACCCGCCGTAGCCCGACCCGTCGTAGCTCGACCCGTCGTAGCCCGACCCGTCGTAGCTCGAACCGTCATAATTCGCACCGACGCGACGCACCCCGTCATAATCGATACCGCCGAAATCCGATCCGCCGTGGCCCAGGTCTGAATTGCCCAGGACTGCATTTCCCAGGTCTGCATTTCCTGGCGATGGATATGCGTCGAGAGGGGCGAGATCCGGGCCAAAGTCGTGGTCACGCGCGCCACCAGATGTCCCGGCAGACGGCGCAGGTCCGACGCGATACGCAGCTGTTCTGTCAGCGAGCGGCAACGGGGGTGGTGGCGGGAATGACCCAGCGGCAACGTTGGTGTCGGTCCAATGTGCGGCATCGCCCATTCCGTCGGGCAATCCCGCAGGACGTTCGCCGTAGTCACCCATGGCCGCGCTGGCTGCGGGGTAAATCAGCTCAGAATCGATCAAGACGGGTGGCGGCAGCGGCGGCGGCGCAACGGTCGCATCTGGTCCGAATTGGTGGGCTGGTTCCTGCTGCCAAGCAGGCCCGACGGGCGCCGGCCATCGCGAGCCGGGCTGGGGCGTTGGCGGCCGGGGCCGTTGAAGCGGCGTTGAAGCCATCGGCTGAGCGCTTGGGCGTTCGACTGGTATGAGGTCCTCGCGCGGGGGATCGTTGTCCCAGCGATGGGGCGATGCGATCACTTCCGGCTGCGGCCGAAGGATCGGCGGCGGAGCTGGATACGACAGTTGTGGCTCAGCCAGTTGCGAGTCGGTCGCGTCGTACGGCATTGTGTGCGTTGGGGGAGCGGCGCTAGGTGGCGCAGCCTCAGGATAATCGGGCGCGCTGGCAGCCCCGTCCCCATCGCCGTACTTCGACGCGTCCCCATACTCGGCGGCGCCGAAGCCCGCGTCGCTAAAGGCCCCGTCCGGACCGTTCTGTATCGTCGTTTCGGACGGCCACGGTACCGTCACCATCTCCGATGGCGGCGGTTGGAATGGCGCGTCGGTGCGACTGGGTTGCTCGACCGTGACCGGGCTAGGTGCCCGGTCGCGCACCGCGCTGACGACGGGGTCCGTCCGTGATGCACCCTGGTCAGCCGCATTATGGTCCGTTGCATCGAGTTCGGTCGACATGGCATCGCGAAAATCGTCGATCGCGATTTTTGACCTCAGTTGCGGCGGATGAGCTGGCGGTGGCTCCACCTGGGGTGGGCGCTCTGTGGGCGGTGGCTCCACCTGAGGCTGCGGCTCGTTCGGGGGCGGTATCTCGACTGGCTGTGGCGGCTTGGCCGGTTCCTGGCTGGCCGATACCATTGGTGCGGATGGTTCATCCGGCCGGACGTCTGTGACCGTCGCTGGCGAGGCCTTGGCCGGTCGGCCCGCTGTCGGATGTGTCTCTGCAATGCCCGGCATGCTGCGGTTCTGGACCCGCGCACGCGCCGTCGCCAGGATATCCTCTGCGTCGGCCTGCGGAGGCGGCGCCGAGGCCGCCATCGCGCGCTGCAGCGCTTTGATCGCCTCCTCGAAGGTCAAGCCTTGAGCCCGCAGCATATGGGCGGCCGACGACTTGCCATCGCCAACGATCGCCGCCAACACGATGGCACCGTTGATTTCACGGCGGCGGCCCTGACTAGCAGCAGCAGCTGCGGCTTCAAGGATGCGGCGCAGGTCGGGCGCGATCTGAAGTTTCTCGATCGAGGTGGCGTGCCCGACCGACGGCAGCCCGCTCAAGAACTGCGAAACGTCGGCCTTGAGCAGGGCCGCGTCGACATGGCTCGCGCCTAGGACCTGCCCGGCGTCACCGTCATCGGTCAGCGCCATCAGCAGATGTTCGAGCGAGACGTCGGGATGATGCTGGGCGTGAGCAAACTCAGCCGCTAGGGCCAACGTCGCCACGAGACGTTGCGACATCGGAATTCGTCGGAGTTCATCGACGATAACGGCCATTGCTGCCCTCTCTACGGCGCTATGTACTCATGCGCCCTGTCCGACCTGTTGCAATCCAACTCGGCGGCCTCGAAGATAGCACCATTGAGGCGGCATTGCCTTCGAGGCGCGATTGGCGTTGTGGCAGTGCCAACGAACGCCTAAACCCACCCGGCTGCATGGCCACACTACCATGCCCCGATGCCTCACGACGTAAGCGCGGAACGGAGACCGTATAATGGCGCATGACGACCGGGATACGCCACACGCTGATGGATCTTTTCCAGCGTCTTTCCCCGCAGAAAACGGGACCGAGACGATTTCGGCGCACGTTCAAGCGCGCATTCTGGCCGAAGCCTTGCCCCACTTGATCCGCTACGACGAACAAACCGTGGTGATCAAGTTTGGCGGGAACGCCATGGGCGATCAGGCGCTAGCGGACGCGTTCGCCAAGGACATCGTCTATCTCAAGTTGTCCGGCGTGAACCCGATCGTGGTGCATGGCGGTGGGCCGCAGATCGCGGCGATGTTGAAAAAGCTCGAGATCAAGTCTGACTTTGTGCAGGGCCTGCGCGTCACCGACAAGCCGACCGTCGACGTGGTCGAGATGGTGCTCGCCGGGGCCATCAACAAGGAGATCGTGACGGCGATCAACCGGCAGGGTGGCAAGGCGGTCGGCATCTGCGGCAAGGATGCGAGTTTGATGATCGCCAAAAAGATCACGCACTTGCCCGACCCGGACTCGAACCTGCTCAAGGCCATAGACATCGGCTACGTCGGCGATCCGCTGGAGGTGAACCCCCACATCGTCGATGTCATCTCGAAGTCGGACCTCATCCCGGTCATCGCGCCGGTGGCCATGACGCGTGAGGGCGAGACGCTCAACATCAACGCCGATACGTTCGCCAGCGCGCTTGCCGCGCGGATGAAAGCCAAGCGCCTGCTTTTGCTGACGGACGTCCCGGGCGTTCTCGACAAGAACAATAAGCTCATCCGCCGTCTGTCGATCGAAGAGGCGCGCGAGATGATCAAGGACGGCACGATCACAGGCGGGATGATTCCCAAAATCGAGGGCTGCATCGAAGTGGTCGAAGCCGGCGTCGATGGCGTCGTGATCATCGATGGCCGGGTGCCCCACTGCGTGTTGCTCGAGCTGTTCACCGAACACGGCGTCGGCACACTGGTTGGCCAGCGGTCGCGCGGGAAGAAAGGCGGATAAAAGCGGCCTTCCCGCCAATATCGTTGCTTTGTACGCGATATGTTCTGAGTACTTGCACGTGGGGTGTGTCAAAGTCAACGGCACAGAGTACGAGTTGGAGGTCAGGGATGCCGTCTCTCGAAGAACGCGTAGAGGCGTTGGAAACGACGTTGGCGCGGCACATCGCGGCGACGGCTCCGCTGAAGCGCGATGTCGAAAGCCTGACCGAGCTCGGCGCTAAGTCGTTCGTCTCGCTGAACCTCCAGCTCAATCGCCTTGAAACGACCGTCGGCAGCTTGCAGGCCACGGCCAATCAGCACTCCGATAACTTCGACGACCATGCAGCGATCCTGAAGGGTCACACCGAGGACCTCGCGTCATTGAAAGACGACGTTTGGGCAAATTCTGAAGATCGTGTCCGGGCAAAATTTGAAGTCGGCGAACGGATCGGTTAGGCCGCTGCATAGGCTCGACGAAGCTTGACCCTGCGGCTGGTGGCGATTGAAAACCTACGGTAGCAATTTTTCCCACGTCGATACGTGGGTGTTTGACCTCGACAACACACTCTACCCGTCCGAGTGCAACTTGTTCGCACAGGTCGACCGGCGCATGGGCGAGTTCATTGCGGGGTATCTGGGTGTGCCATTCGAGCACGCACGGCACTTGCAAAAAACCTACTATCGGCAGTTCGGAACCACGCTCAACGGTCTGATGACGGTCCACAAAATGGACCCCAATGCGTTCCTCGATTACGTCCACGATATCGACCTCTCGGTCGTGGCGGAGGCGCCGGGCCTGCGTTCGGCAATCGAGAAACTGCCCGGCCGCAAGCTGATTTTCACCAACGGCACGGTCGCCCATGCCGAACGGGTGGCGGCCAAGATCGGCGTGCTCGACCTGATGGACGGGATCGCCGATATCGTGACGACGGGCTACCGGCCAAAGCCGGGTGCAGACGCGTTCGATGCATTTGTCGCGCGCCATGAAGTCTCGGCGACGACAGCGGCGATGTTCGAGGACATGCCGCACAACCTCGAAGTGCCCCACGCGCTCGGCATGCGCACCGTTCTGATCCAGTCGTCGATGATCGACCACCCCGCCCAGGCCGAAGCTCGCAAATGGCAATCCCCGCCCGAGCACATCCACCACATGACGCCCTGCCTGGAGCTGTTTCTAACAGGCATGGTGGGGACGCAGCTTTAGAGTGCTTCCGGAAAAGTGGGAACCGGTTTTTCCGAAAAGAAGCACGACAAACCAATAAGTTAGAGTCCTTCCGCGATTCCATTTAAAGCGGAAGGGCTATAGCAGATTTCGAGCGGCTGCTCTGGCGCACCACCTACCAGCAATGTCGCGATCGAACTCGGCGCGAGCTTTACCGAAATCGCGTTCTATGGTGATGTCTGGCGAGATTTCGACGTTTTTTGCGTGGGGCTTACGATGTTGATCACCACCGCCCAGCGGGCGACCTCCTGTCTCAAACGCGTCACTTTTTTGGGCGTTGCCGTTTTGGTGGTGTCCGGGCCGATCGAGGCACAAACCAGCAGTTCTGCCCGGCAACCGGCGTGTCGCACGGAAAGGCCGAAAATCGTCAACGGAACCGCTGCGAATATTCGGAACTGGCCGGGCCAAGTCGCCTTGCGCTTGCATACCGACGGGGTGCAAGCCGGTGGCGCGGGCATTTCCCGGTTCATCTGCGGCGGCACGCTGATCAGCGATCGTTGGGTGTTGACCGCCGCCCATTGCGTGCCGGAGCAGGCGCGAGGACTGTCGCGAACATTACGCAACTCCCAGGGCGACGACTTCGCTGCGAGGCTCGACGTTGTCGTCAACCTCGGCGACCTGACGCTGGCGGAAGACGATACCGGCGTCCCCGTTGCCGAAATCATCGTCCACGAGGTCTATAAAGCTGCGATTGATAAAGCCTATGCCAAGCCCACACTCGAAGCCCGCAATAAGGCACTCGACAGAATTCCATATACCGTCGGTCATGATATCGCGCTTCTGAAGCTCGCTCGGCCGGTCACCGGCGCCACCGCGTCGCTGGTGCTGGATCACGCAGCGGTGCCGCCAGCGGGTGCGCCCGTTGGCGTCGCGGGGTTTGGCAGCCTGAAGGAAGGCAGTTCGCTGAGCCGCTATGCCCGCAAAGACGGCCGCGGCGAAATTCAAGCCGGCGTCGATCGCCTGCGCGAAGTCATTCTGAAACGCATCGGCGACGTGCCATGCCAGGACGCCTACGGCGAGACGGCCGTTGGCCCTGGCCAGATCTGCGCTGGCTTCGAAGATGGCAGCAAGGACAGTTGCGAAGGCGATAGCGGTGGCCCGCTCGTCATGTTCGACGCCAACAACTGTCCACGCCAGATCGGCATCGTCAGTTGGGGCGATGGCTGTGCGCGACCTGGTGCGTACGGCGTATACACCCGCATCCCGGCATTCGCCGACTGGATACGCCGGCACACCGGCATGGGTGGCTAAAGTCCGGCATCGAAAGCTTCGCCTCTGGCGGGCTGTAACTGGATACGTGTTGCGAAACTGGTCACAGTCCAGTAGGCGCGCGTATCCGGGCTCTACAGGGTGCCATGATCAAACACGACAATCAGGGACCCAGGAATCAGGGACCCAGGCTGCTGACCCAGTTTCTGTCCTTCGCCCTGGTGGCGCTCGTCGCGGTTGCGGCGGCTGGCCGGCAGTTTGAACTGATGATCGCGATCGTCGCGTCCGCGACGCTGGCCGCGATCGGCCTGCAGCGCCTGTTTCCAGCCAGCCGCCTGTTGTGGATTGCTTTCGTCAATCTGATCGCAGTCTACGCATCGGTATTTGCGTTGTTTGTCGACGAACTGTTTAGCGCCGTCGACCGAGTGGCATTAGCGGTAGGTTTTATGCTGCCAGTGCTTGCTTTCGTGGCGGGCTGCTGGTGGCGCCGCGAAGACATCAAGGCGGCGGCGCGATCCGAGCTGCAGATCCGCCAGCCGACGTTCCGCTCGGCAATCTGGTTGCTGCCCGTGCTGCTCGTCGGCGCTACCGTTATCGCGGCGTCGCGATTGCAGGGCGAACTCGGCAACGCGCAATTTCTGTTCCTCGTCGCGATGGCGGTGATCGCGTTGATTGTCGCAGGCCTCGCCCGCAATGTCGCGGTGTTCCTTGTTGATACGGGCCTCGTATTCGATGAGTTCTTTCAGCGTATTACAGCGCTGGTGCTGCCGGCTTTTGCGTTCCTGACATTCTATTCGTTGCTGCTCATCGTGTTCGCCGCACTTTTCTGCCTGACATCGCAAGTCGCGTTGGAGCCTCAATTCAGCGTCGACGGCGTCCCGCGGTCGCTGTCGTTCCCAGAGGCGCTGCATTTTTCAGCAGCGACGATCAGCACCGTCGGTTACGGCGACATCGTTCCACTGACCAGTCTTGCCCGCGTGCTTGCGGCGATCGAGGTCGTGCTCGGCGTCATGCTGTTCCTCTTCGGCGTGAGCGAAATCCTCGAATACTCACGCGAGCAGCGTGCCAAACACCGTAAAGGTGGCGGTCCGCCATGATGGCTATAGCCCTCGCAAAACCAACCGGGCAGACCAACTGAAGCGGGCAGACTAAAACAACGCTGGCGATGACCTAGCCCTGCGGAGTTAACAAGCGCACAAGCGCCCACAAGCGCCCTGGGATGTGGTGGGATGTGGTGAGTTAACGTAGTAGTTTTTTCTCACGGTTGCTTCGAGGGAGACGCGTATGTTGGTCGCCAGGTGCAGTACGGTCGGGCGAACCTCTATTTTTTTCGCCGCACTCGTCGTTGGCGCAACCCAAACGGCATCGGACGCTTCAGCCGAGCCCGCCAAAGTTAAAGCCGCTGCGCCGATGTCAGATGCGCCGCGCTGCCGGTCAGAGCGCAGCAAGATCGTCGGCGGAGATGTCGCAAATCCTCGCGACTGGCCTGGGCAAGTGGCGCTGCGTTTGCACGCTGCCAATGGCGGCGTATCGAAGTATTTTTGCGGCGGCACGCTGATTTCCGACGCTGGGTTTTGACAGCTGCCCATTGCATCCCTGAACACACGCGCAGCCTTGCCGGGTTCGTTCGCAGTTCGGCAGGTGAACCGCACGAGGGCCGGCTCGAAGTTGTTGCCAACCTTGGCGATCTGACCGCTGCCGAAGACGATAAGGGCATTGCTGTCGAGCAGGTGATCGCGCACGAAGCCTATCGTAGTGCGATCGACGCGGCCTATGCGCTCGCCTCAGATCAGGCGCGCGATGACGCCCTCGATGTGATCCCGATGACGGTTGGCAATGACATTGCACTGCTGAAGCTGGCGCGGCCATTGCCGGGCCCCTACGCCTCGCTCCTACTTGATCCAGCGTCGCTGCCCCCGCCCGGTCGCCAGGTTCGCGTCGCCGGCTTCGGCACGACAGAAAATGCCGGCAAGCTTTCCCTTTATGCGAGAAAAGACGGAAAGGGTGAATTGTTCGCCGGGTCGGCGCGCCTGCTGGAGACAGCGGTGTCGAGGATCGATGACGACGTGTGCCGCACACAGTACGCTGGATCGTCAATCGGGCCTCAGCAGATTTGCGCTGGACTAGAACAGGGCGGCAAGGATAGCTGTCAGGGCGACAGCGGCGGGCCACTTGTCGTTGCCGATGACAACGGGTGTCCCCATCAAATCGGCGTCGTCAGTTGGGGTGACAGGTGCGCTGCAGCACAGTCCTCTGGCGTCTATACGCGTGTGCCGAGCTACGCCGCCTGGATCCAATCACACACCGGGTTGCTGAAGGGCGCCAAACGCGACGCCGTTTCTCGACCTGCCAACGCGCTGACGTTGACCGAACTCGATGAAGGTATCGAGCAGCTGTCGACGCTTCTCGGCGACGCCAGCGGTCGGGTCAAGGTTTCGGTCGCGGGTGGCAACACCGTCGCGGTTGGCGACAAAGTCGTCTTCGAAACGGCCAGCGACATCGCCGGACGGCTGATGATCTTCGACGTCAACGCGGCGCGTGAACTGACACTGATATTTCCAAACCGCTACACCACGGGCGATCCTGGCTTGATCAAAGCGGGTGCGAAGGTGTTCGTCCCGGGCACGGATTACCCCGGTTTTACGAGCTTTCAGGCGACGGAGCCGGTCGGGCCTGGGTTGCTGATCGCGATCGTCGCGCCCGTCGACTTCGACATCGAGCGGTTCGTCGCCGAGAAGCAAGTCGTGACCAAGGGGTTTGCCCCGCGCGATGATTCCTCGGGCTATCTGATGCGTGTGATCCGCCAGATCGAGACGCGGCTGGCGTCCAATCGGGCGGCGACTGGCGCAAAGAAAGAGCTGGGGTTACGCGATGACCGAGTACAAAATCGTACCCTGACGGTGTCCGTTCAATTATCGTCGATTTATTGTCGCTGAGTGGGTCGGGAGGTTTTACCCTGGGGGGCCGCTAACCTCGGCGGCGATCGATTGCACGCGCGTCAATTCGTTTCTGAGCCGTGTTACTTCGCCGAGTGCTGCTTCACGGCCCGCCATCTCGGACTCGATGCGAGCCGTGAGTTCGTCTCTCTCGCGGTTCGCATTGGTCTCCATAGTGCGCAGCTCGGCTTCAAGGCGGGCAATCTGCCCGGCCCGCTGCGCCATCTCGCTCCGGACGCGGTCATGCTCCGCCTGCAGCACCTCAAGAGCGCGCGTGCCTTCAGAGGCATGATCCAAGCCTACCGGGTGGATCGTCGTCAAAAATTCGGCCACGGCACCGGTCTTCGATCGGCGGCGGATTGACGCCAAAAATGTTGCGGCTACTGCCCCGATAATCGCACCCGTGGCCAAGCCAAGTGCCAAAGCCAGCGCCGTGACCGGATCAGGCAACAGCGGATTGGCCGCAAACGGTGCCGTTACGTCAACGGCGGGCGTCAATAGCTTCATCGGTCGCCTCGTCGGTCAGCCGGTAACGGCTGATGCCCTCTAGCTGTTATGGTTTAAGAGGTTGTTTCCCGGTCGAGAGCGATCGGCTGATGGGTGGCGTTTGGCAGAAGTTAGCATGGGGGCGATGGCAGTTGTTGCGATGCAACCACCCCACGGGTCGATTGTTCCCTAGAGTGCTTCCGGAAAAGTGGGAACCGGTTTTCCGAAAAGAAGCACGACAAACCAATAAGTTAGAGGCTTTCGCGATTCCATTTAAAGCGGAAGGCCTCTAGTGTGAAGCCTCAAACACCAGAGCGTGCAAGGCATTGTTGCGAAACGTTGCCGCCGAGCCTTAGCAGGCTCGTGCGACTGCGAATTGTTAATTAGTAGCAGCCTGCGTGAATGGTCAGCCGGTTTAAAGTATTCAAATCATTCGCTGATCCAGAACCACGTGGCGTCGACGATGCGTTCAGCAGCTTCTCAAAGTTGAGCGTCGAGCGTGGCAAAGCCGCCTTGCTCGGGGTGCGAACAGGCGATTGATTTAGCCGGCTGCAAGTACGAGTTCGCGCCACAAGGCAGATTGCGCCGCGTGCATGGCACTCGGCCGTACGGGTCTAAGGGCGCAGCGCGAGGTCAGGGGAATCGCATGAACGAATTTAAGCGGTGCCGGTGATGAGGCTGGCAAGGTAGGCGTCGTCCCAGGCGGCGAGGCGGCGCTTGGCGCGCATCGAGTGTTTGTCGGCCTTGGCGCGCATCAGGTT
>Ga0163155_10001667_pt1 | contig 26363 bp, 16 predicted proteins | sample OliLakLV19SP4G1_FD_148611 | JGI IMG/M metagenome (GOLD analysis project Ga0163155, IMG submission 148611) | Freshwater microbial mat bacterial communities from Lake Vanda, McMurdo Dry Valleys, Antarctica - Oligotrophic Lake LV.19.SP4.G1 | ecosystem: Environmental > Aquatic > Freshwater > Lake >... | reverse complement strand
CCGCCAGTTCGCGCAGGTGCAGGTGAACCGGCTGTGGGCGCAGTTAATGGGGAAGGGGATCGTCGACCCGGTGGATGATTTCCGGCCGAAGAATCCGCCATCGCATCCGGAACTGCTGGACTATCTGGCCGATGAACTGGTGAAGAGCAAGTTCGACAACCACCACGTTCTGCGGCTGCTTCTGAATTCCAGCACGTACCAGCGGACCAGTCTGCCGACCAGCAACAACCGCAGCGATACGACTCTGTTTTCGCGCCAGAAACTCAAGCGCCTGACCGCGGAGCAGATGTTTGATTCCATTCTTGTCGCCACCGGCAAGGAGAAAGGTCTGGCGGGCACGGCCGCAGGCGAGATCGTGGGAAAAATGAAAGAGCGGTACGGCGGGAAAGACACCGTCGTGCAGTGGGCCTCGGATATGCCGACGCCCTCGCGCACCGGAACGTTCCTCAATACATTCAACCAGCCCACCCGCGATGAGACGATGGTGCAGCGCGATGATTCCGGCTCCATTCCGCAGGCCTTGGAATTGTTGAATGGCTCGGCGCTGAACAATGCCGTCAAGAGCAGTCCGCTGGTCAAACAGTTGATGGATACGAAGTTGGCGCCGAATCAGGTCGCGTGCGAACTCTACCTTTCGGCCATGTCTCGCAACCCGAACAATCAGGAAATGGCGGCGGCCGCAAACGTGTTGAGCCGCGCGAAGGATGACAAAGAAAAACGAGAGATGATCGAAGACATTCTCTGGGCACTGCTGAACGCGCGCGAATTTGCGTTCGTGCGGTGAACGGAAAATATCCACCACAGAGGACACAGAGAGCACAGAGGACGGAAAAAAGGTCGGGACGGGATACGCCGACTGAAAATTGACTGCGCCGCTGCGTTGAAATTTTAGAATCAGGCTGTAAGGAGAAATGGCGATGCCGAAAACGATGCCGACCGGAATGAGCCGTGGGCCGATCGATTGCGATGGCCAGTCCGGACTGAGCCGCCGCAGCCTCTTCAAGATGGGAGCGTTCAGCTTCCTCGGGCTGAATCTCGTGGACCTGCTGAGCTCCACGGTGCTGGCCGGGCCGAACGATATTGCCAAGTGCGACTCGGTGATCCTGGTCTGGCTGGCCGGCGGGCCCAGCCACATCGACACCTGGGACCCGAAGCCCGGACAGCCCACCGGCGGACCATTCAAAACGATCGACACCTCGGCGACGGGCATACAATTGCCGGAACACATGCCGACGATCGCGCGCAATATGAAGCACTGCGCGCTGATCCGCTCCATGCATAGCAAGGAAGGCAGCCACGAGCGCGCCACATACGAGATGCACACGGGCTTCAAGCCGCTGGGCAGCATCAGCCACCCGAGTATGGGATCGTTGATCGTGCAGCAGAAGGGCAAGCGCAACGAAGAGATTCCCGCGTATGTTTCGATCGGTGGAAATCAGGCGGTCGGAGCCGGATTCCTGGGCAGCCAGTTCGCGCCGTATTTTATCGGCGACATCAATAATCCGACGCGCAATCTGGATCATCCGGCAGGCGTGGACGACGACCGCTTCAAACGCCGCGTCGATATTTTGAAAGCGGTGGACAAGGAATTCAGCGGCCAGAATCGCGACATGGAAGTGAAGGAGTACGGCACGTTCTACCGCGACGCCGTGAAGATGATGTATTCCCGGTCGCGAGAAGCATTCGATCTGAACCGTGACGACAAGGAAGCGCCGTACATCAAGAATTACGGCGACAATCCGTTCGGGCGCTCGGTGCTGATGGCGCGGCGCCTGATTGAAAAAGGCGTGCGTTTCGTCGAGGTCACGCTGGGCGGATGGGACAATCATCAGAATTGTTTTACGGCCGTCGAGAACAATCTCGGCAAACTCGACCCGGCGCTGGGCAGCCTGATCGAAGATTTGAATGCGCGCGGAATGCTCAAGCGGACGATGGTGATCTGCACCGGCGAATTCGGCCGCACGCCGAAGATCAACACGACCGACGGCCGCGATCACTACCCGAAATGCTTCTCCGCGTTCATCGCCGGAGGCGGCATCAAGCAGGGCTTCGTGCACGGACAGTCGGACGCCGGCGGCACGGAACCGAAGGAGGGCGCGGTGACGATCGGCGACCTGCACGCCACCATGTGCGAAGCGCTCGGCATTGACGGCACGAAGGAAAACATGACGCCGCAGGGCCGCCCCATTCGCATCGTGGACAAGGGCGCGGCGGTGAAGAATCTGTTGGCGTAAAGTTGAAATCCCTCAATGAAAAAGTCCCGACGACAACGGTCGGGACTTTTAATTTGAACCTATGCTATTAACGCCCGAGCCTATTTCTGCAAATTTTTGGTCAGGATATTCAGGTCTGCCGCTACCAGTCTTTTGGCGAGGGGGGTGGGGTGAGCTATGCTGACTGAGCGAATTCGAAAGTGCGGATTCACGTTGTTGGAGTTGCTGGTTGTCATCGGGGTGCTGGCGATTCTGCTCGCGATATTGCTTCCGGCGCTGTGGAAGGTGAGCGTTACCTCGAAGACGGCGGCGGCAAAAAGCCAGATGGGCATCATTGCGATGGCGCTCTCCAAGTACCAGGAAGAATTGTACGGATTGCCGCCGGATAACGTTCCGACAACAAACGGATCTGAAGTACTGGCTCATTACCTCGCCCGAAAAATGACCATCGGCGCCTCGTCCCACGGCCCCTACATGAACCTCAATTCTCAATCTCTCGCGGATAAGAACGGCAACGGTCTCATGGAGATGATTTCGCCGCTGAACAACTCGTATTTCTGTGTTTTGCGGCGCGATATCAACAATAAGGTTTCCGGCTTTCTGATTGTCGATCCGGGCCCCGATCACAAACTGGGCGGCACGCTCGATCCCCTCAACGGGTTTACCGCCGATGCCTCGGATGATTCCAAAGACAATATCGTCAATCACGCCCTGCAGTAGACGCGGCATCAATTCAAAATGTAAATGTGCCCGCGCGCCACGACGCGGGTAAGCTCACGCGCGGGCCTTTTTCAAGGAGTGCGTGCGGATGAAATGTTCAAGCGTTTTCTGCGTGATGCTGTGCCTTCTGGCAGCGGCCGCGTTTGCGGAAGAACCGGCTGCGGCAAAACCCAGCCCCCTCTTGATGCAGCATTACCGGCAAATCATGACCGATGTGTTTGAACTGATGAAGTCGGATCGCCGGATGCCGCCGACAATCTCCGACGCGGAGATTAAAGAGAAGGTTGAAACGACAGTGGAAAACTTGAAGAAGCTGAAGTTCTTCGATGCGACCGGCGAGCAGGAAAAAAAGTTTCAAGCCGGCACGTTCGATGATTTGCAGAATACCGAACGCATGGCCGAAATGATTAAATACTTAAAGGGCACGAAAATCGAGATGCCCGCGCCGACTGTTTACGCGATGACCGAATTCAACGCCGCACGTTTAAAAGCCGCGCCGCTCGAAGTCTGCAAGCGCCTGGTGGAATTGAATGTCACCAAGCTGAAAAATGTGCTGGGCGGACAAAAATAATAAGGGGCGGACAGGAATGCCGGACCTATTATCGACGCTCACAAACTTTTCGCGGTGGCGTTCAAGCCCTTGGTATTCTTGAAATTCAGTCGCAGCAAGCCGCGGTAGATCGTCGTGTCCGTCTCAATCTCCACCGGCAGTTCATGAATTCCGGCGCTCGACGGCGAGCGGCTCATGCCGGCCTTCCGGAAAATCTGCTCCAGCGGCAAGTCCTTCAGCTGAACCAGCATTTCGCCCTTCGTCAAATTCAGCTTGAACGTGCTCGTGCCAAGCTGCAGCACCGTGCGCCTGCTGTCGTTGCCTCGCGCATCGACCACCGCCGTGACCAGCCGCGTCGGAGGCGAATTGCCGTCGGCTGTTCCGCCCAGCTTGACGATGAATGTTTTTCCCGCGAGCGCCCCTGCCTTGATCATCGTCTGCACTTCGTTGCCCGGCTTCACCAAATCCGCGGCGCGCAGCGTGAATTGAAAATCGTCGTCCTGCGCGTCGATGCTGGCTCTGAAATCCAGCGCCGCGCGGGCTTTGGTGACCAGTCCGGGTTTCACCGATTTGGTGACAATAATGGTGCGCGTGCCGCTGGCCGTGCCGTTCAGCGTAAGCGTTACCGTGTACGAACCCGGCGCGGCGTAGGTGTGCGAAAGGGTACTCAGCGTCGCGCCGTCTTCGCTGCTGCCATCGCCGAACGCCCATTTGTAATGGGTGATCGAACCGACGCTGCTCGTTGCGGAGAGGCTGACGGCGAGCGGCGCGGGGCCGTTGTCGGGGGAGGCCGAAATCGTCGGCAGCAGTTGCGCCGGGAGCAGCGAAAAGTTGCAGGCAATCGCAAAACTCTGCTCGCCGACGGGTACGCTGACACCGCTGACCAGGATTCGCCAGATGCCATTCGCCGGAGCATCCACAAAAATCTGTTCGATGGGATCGACCGCGTTCGCGGCGCTCACGCCGGCGGGCGACGACGGATTGAGCGGATCCAGCGTGAATGGATTGAAGCGCGTTCCATTCGGCGCTTCTAGAACCATGTCCAGATTGTTGACCAGCGCGCGCGCAGCGGCCGGGGATCCGGCGACATCCATCCAGCACAGCGTCAGCCGGAGTTGCGGAACGTCTCTAACGTCGAGCAGATATTCTTTGGTGACACTGTTCGCCACGCCATCTTCAAGGAACGGGCTGTTGGGGGAATTCTGGCGGCGGTTGATCGCACGGATGGCTTCCTCCGCGTTGATGATTCCGAATCCGTACCGCGCGTCGGGACCGGGCGGACCCAGATCGGTGGCCGCATTGCAGAGCAACGCTTTCGTCAGCGCAGCGGTCGGATCGCTGCCAAAAACGGAATGGTATTGTTGAAAGATAAGCGCCGAAACGCCCACGGCAACGGGCGTGGCGAAGGACGTGCCGTTGTTCGTTTGAGTTCCGTTCAAGCCGCTCAGGAGAGTCACGCCCGCCGGCGTTCCGGGACCGTTGCCACCGAACGACACGAGGTCCGGTTTGACGCGCCCATCGTTCATCGGGCCGAACTCCGCGTAGGACGCGATGCCGTCGCTGGGAGTCTGCGGAGGGAAGTTATCGAATGCCTTCGCGCTCGAATTGCTCGCGCTCATGCAGATCGTATTTTTTGCGCCGACGAAAAAGTCGATGTGCTTGAAAAGTCCGCCGGATTCTTCGTTGGCGGCAGTGGCGACGATCAGGCTGTTATCACGGATAGCCGCATCCCAATCCGCGGAGATCGGATCGTAATCTCCCCACACGGCGAGGCCGTCGGGACCATAGGAATGGTTGGAAATCCGAGCACCCTTCGCCGCCGCATCGCGCAAGTCAAACGTCTCAAAGGGATCGTCGAGGCCCACGGAATAGCTCAACACTTGAGCGCCGGGCGCCACGCCTTTGGCGGTCGGCTGCGTGCTGCCATCGCCGATGACAACGCCCGTCACCGCCGTCGCGTGATTCATGTTGCTCTGCAGCGTGCTTGCGTCATTTTCGACAATCGTCACGCGCTCGCCCAAATCGGAGTGCGCTTCAGGCCGCCCGATTTCATGCACGGAAACTTTCACGCCGCCGCCGGAAAGTCCGGGCGGATTGCTGCGCACGTCTTCGATATTTGATGAGGCATCGATAGTGGCATCGCGATTGGCCACTGGCGGCGCGGCGAATCCCACGAAAGCCACAGCCTCGAGTTCCGCGAGCTGGCGCATCGCGGCCTGTGGCAGCGCGATCTGAAAACGCGGACCCAGCACCGAATCGGGCGACGTGGAGATCGCGGCCCCGGCCAACGTGGGATGCCGCGCCACGGCCGCATTCAGGTCGCCCTCAGCCGTGCCGGGAAGCGTGATAACCGACAGCCGCACCGCGCCATCCGGTGTGAATGCGTAGGCTGGACATTTTTCCGCAAACACGGCTGCGTGCATTTTGTCGCGCGCATCGATTGCCGCCGCGGCGCGCACAAAAGGAAGTTTCAACACCGCTTCCATCGCCGCGCGCGTTCCGCGCGCCGTCCACGCGTAACCGGCCGCGTACCGAACGAGTTCAACGCCGGACTGCCGGATCTCGCGGCGCTGAGTCTCGGTCGGATGTTCTGAAAATTGCAGATACGCCGTGCGTTCGCCCGCCTGGCCGTTAAATACCGCATCCAGCGCAACCGCTCCTTTAAGGGGCAGGAATGAGCGCGCGTTCAGCTCCACCACATATTTCTTTTCAGCAGGCTGAACCGACGCTGAAAAATCGCGAGACTTTTTGCGGTCGAAAAATCCAGCGCCATTGAGTTCCGCGGATTGTATCGCGCCGCGCCACGTGGGCCAGAGTGACGGCTCCGCTACCGGAGTGGCCGGAGCCAGAGCCGTTTCGCGAGGCGGACTGCCGGTGGGCGCGTTCACGGATACGGAGACGATCCAAAATGTGGCCGCCACTGCAAGACACGCGGCAACGAGGAACGCAATTTTGAAGCGAGTCGAACGCATGAGAGAGTCCTAGGGGTTTTTCCCCGTACCTTTGAAGCCGTTGCTGGTGAAGGGAACTTCGTAATCCGCCGAGTATACTGCAAGATCGCCTTCGAGCTTCAGGGTCAACCGCAGCGGCCCAGTCGTCACGAAATCCATGCCCAGCTTGTTGTCAAGATCGGTGCCCTTCAATCGGACCTTCACTTCGCCGGTCAGCAGATTGAGACTCAACTGCGTCTCCGGTTTTTTGTAGCTGGCGCGCCGGTCCAGCAGGATATTTTCGATGTCGTACGTGAACGTTTGCAGCGTCTCGCCCTGGCCCACTGTACGAATGAGACTCAAGCGGTAGCGTTTTCCTTCAAACTCGCCGTCGCGAATGGCTTCGCGCGATTGCTGGCGTGTGCGCGGCCAGATGTAGCCTTTCGCCGCGACGAGATCGCCAATGGTCTTGATCGGGTCGTTGGCGATCATCGAGAGTTGTATGTCGTCGCTGCGCGTGCCGGTTGTGAGATCGACTTTCACTGACGCGCTGGCGCCGAAGGAATGAACTTCCCGCTTTGAAACTGTAATCGCTTTTGTGACTTGGATCGTTTCGCCAAACGAATCGACGGCGGTGAGTTTTACAAGATGCACGCCGGAAGTCTTAAAGGTGTGCTCGGCGACGGCGCGGTCGTTCTGCACCGAGTTGTCATCGGGGAAGAACCAGGAATATTTCACCTTGCTGCCCGTTCCCGACGCCGCGAATGTTACCGGCAAGGGCGCCGAACCGGAGGTCGGCGAGGCGAAGATCGAGACCGTCAACGGCGGGGGCGCGGTCTGCTGGTTGAACACGACCGCGAATGATTGCGGGCCGAGCGGGACGCTGGCGCCGCGCACGCGCACATTCCATGTGCCGTTGGCGGGATTGTTCACGACGATCTGTTCAATGGGATCAACGGTGTTGCGCGCGGTGCGCGTCGCAGCCTGCAGCGGCGTATCTGACGTCGGCACGGGCGCGAGCGAATACGGAAAATGGATGGTGCCGGAAGGATCCGTGATATCGACATCCAGATCATTCACCAGTGCTGAGCGGCTGGCGGGAACGCCGGGCGCGTCCATCCAGCAGAGCGTCAGTTTCAATTGCACGGAGCCGGCGACTTTGACAGAGTAATTTTTCTCGAGGCCATTGCCGACCTCGTCTTCAACAAACGGCGTGAGCGTTTCTGATTCTCGCTGATTGATTGTGGCGACCGCGGCCTCCACGTTGGCGATGCCAAAACCAAAGGCCGCATCGGGTCCCGCCAGGCCCAGATCCGTGGCCGAATTGCAAAGCAGAGCCTTGGTCAACGCGGCCGAGGGGTTGCTGCCGACCTTTGTCTTGTACTGCTGAAAGACAAGCGCCGCCATACCGGCAACGGCCGGCGCGGCGAAGGATGTGCCCCTGCTGTTTTGCACGCTGTCAGTGCCGGCGACGAGAATAACGTCGCGCGGCGAATCCACGCCGGGCTCACGCACATCACCGCCGAACGCGACGAGGTCAGGCTTGATGCGGCCGTCGTCCATGGGGCCAAATTCGGAATAGCTGGCGATGGCCGAAACCGGCGACGTCGCCGGATTGTCATCCCCGGCGCGCGCGAGACTGTTGGTGGCGCCGACACAAAGTCCATTTTTATTGCCGACGAAGAAATCGATGTGGCCGGACAAGCCGCCCTTTTCTTCGTTGCCGGAAAAGAGTGTAAGAAGATTTTTCGAGCGGCTTGCGGCATCCCAATCCGCCGAGATGATATCGTAGGTTCCAAAATTGTCTGAGGCGGTGGACGTCGATCCCCCGCTGGTGATCGGGCCGTAAGAGTGGTTGGAGATGCGCGCGCCCTTGGTTTCGGCGTCCGTGATGTCGGCCGTGCTGAAGAGATCGGGACCGGCGCTGTTTATACCGGCGGTGTATCCGAGCAGCGCGACCGCGGGCGCGACGCCTTTGGCTTCGGGAATTTTGATGCCGGCAGCACCGACTTGGCCAGTGACGCCAGTGGCGTGCGGTCCATCCCCCGAACTCGTGGCGACATCGTCAACCCGTTGAAAGCGGCCCGTGAAATCGACGTGCGAATCTATTCGGCCCAATTCGCGAATCGCGACGCTCACGCCGGCGCCGCTGAGACCCACAGTCAGCGGCGCGACCGGCTGATCGCGGACGTCGTCGATATTGGATTCCAGATCGGTTGTGGCGTCGCGCGAGGCCGCCGAGGGTGCGGCGAAATCCACGAAGGCGACAGCATCCAGCCGGGTATATGAAGACAGCAATCGCAGGTTGCCAGTGACATCGGCGCGCGCGCCAAGGACGCTCGCGGCAGCCATCTGGAAATTCAGAGTGTTCTTTTCGTTCAGCAGCGCCGCGAAGGGTTCTCCACCCAAACCGGGCTGCGAAACGAAACGCATGCGGACGTCGTCCGCGCCAGCTCGAGCGTGCGGGGGAATGGCGCCGGAGAACACGGCCGGGCTGAGCTTGTCGCGCGGGTCGATGCGCGCCAGCGCGCGGACCGTGGGCCGCTTCAACAGTGTTTTAAACGCATCGCGAGTGCCGCGCGCGGACCAGGTGTAGCCGTTGAAAAACGAGAGCAATTCGATCCCCTGGGCCTTCAGTGTTTCACGTTCAACGGGGGAGGGGTGGTCATAAAATTGGAGGTAGGCGATGCGGGGTTGTTCGGGATTTCCAGCGGCGCCTGGCAGAACGTCCTCAATCTTGTCCTCGCCGCCGAGGGGCAACAGATCTCGCGCCATCAGCTGTACGACGTATTTTTTCACGTCGGGATGTACGGACGCACTGAATGTTCGCGCGATCTGGCGGTCGAAAAAACCGGCGCCATCGAACTCGGCGGACGTGATCGCGCCGCCCCAGTTGGGCCACGTTTTGGCCTCCGTGGGCGCGGTGGTTCTCGCGGATTCCGCACGTTGGCGATCGGGGGTGTAGCTTTGCGAAGGCGGAGTTGCTTGACCGGCGGAGGGAACGGGTGAGTAAAAATAAAAAAGGCACGCGGCTGCCGGGAGCAGCAGGGCCAGCGCGAGTACTAGAAGGAGAGGGCGTCGAGGCGTCACGGCCGAACGAATCATTGTTACTCCGGATGATTGACGGCGCACCACTCGGTGCGGCTCAGGAGATCGAAGCCGCGCGATTCATTTACCTTAGTGCAACTCATTGCCCGCCGCGTGGTTGCCGAGCTAAAGTGCATACTGCCCCCGTGGTGCAAGGTCACTTCAGTACACGGATTCCAGGCCTCAGAGGTCGCTGCTACAGGGCACAGGGGAGGCGCGCGTCAACCGGCTGATCTTACAGACGTTAGTGTGAGAAAAGGGTATAGCAGCTTGATGAATTAGGGCAAAATAAAAACCGGAAACCTTGCGGTCTCCGGTTTTACTCTGAACGGTAGCTCGCGCGAACCTGTGGGGGGGAGAAAGTCCGTCTAGCCACCGTCTTCGAGATTCTTATTTTCTTTAGCGTCCTGAACCACTACAGTTTGCGTTTAACAAAAGTATCTATACCACCCCTCAACACACTAAGCAAGATAAAAAAACAAATTTTATGCTAAAGTATAACTAAATAACACTCAATGAGTTATATAACCATCATTGTGTTATCTCAAAAAGTTCTAGAGGGTTTCACTAAAGTTTCGGAAGAAGCACATCAATCGTGGGCCATCTATTCGACAACGTTAGAGCAGTGATGTCTTGGCAAAGACGCTCAAGCAGGCTGGAAGCCTGCGGTACAAAAAAACCAGCGGTCGCCCGCTGGCTTTGTTCTTCAATCCACAATCCGAAATCCAAAATCGATCTCACCCGCCCATCTTGACTTCGCCTTTGTGTTCGCGCGGGCGCGGTGTGGTGCGGTTGGGGCCGATCTCGTCCAAGCCTCCGCCTCCGACGCGGCCGTGACACTTCTTCCATTTCTTGCCGCTGCCGCAGGGGCACGGTTCGTTCGGGCCTGGCTCGCGTTCGGTCTTGCGAATTGTTTCCACCGGCTTGATCTTTTCGCCGCCGTGTTCGCTCTGCGCTTCCATCTCGGTTGATCCGCCGCCCCTCGGCGCTGCAACTTGAGTCGGCGCGCCCTGAAATGCGCTGCCGGCATCGGCGTGCGACGCCTGCTGCTTCTCTTCGTCGCCATAGACGTTTTCAACTTCCTGCTTTTCGACTTCTTCGCTGACCTGCATTTTCAGAATCAGGTCGGTGCCGTGATCCTTCATCGAGACGAACATTTGTTCGAACAGCGCAAAGCCTTCCTTCTTGTATTCCAGCTTCGGATCTTTCTGCGCGTAACCGCGCAGGTAGATGCCCTCGCGCAGACTGTCCATGCTCTGCAGATGATCTTTCCATTTTGTGTCGATGATGTCCAGCAGCAGGAATCGTTCGAGCAGCCGCATCTTGCGTTCTTTCACCGGGTAACGCACGGTGCTCATCAGGCGGCCGGATTTCAGTTGCTCCAGAATTTCATCGGCGCGGATGTCGGCCTCTTTCATGCTCAGCGCTTCGGCCATTTTCTTGATGACCACTTTCGCCAGCTCTTCCGGCGGCAGTGCCATTTCCGCTTCCGTGTAAGTCAGCGGTCTCTCTTTGGGCACCTCCACTTCGCCCAGCGCGTTATCCTTCTCCGCGTAGGCATCTTTGACGCGCTTGAGGATGTAGGCTTCGACGTCTTCGGTCGTTTTATTGCTCAGGTCCTGCACGGTGATCTCGAGCAGAAATTTTCGCTTGGCCCATTCGCTCAGGCTGAGCAGCGCGGCGGGCGGCGGCGGATTGTCGTTGCCGCTTTCGCGGTCGATGGCCATGCCGACGACGTCTTCGATCCACTCGAGCATCGTTTCTTTGAGCTCTTTTGATTCCAGGATTTTCTGGCGCAGGCTGTAGACCAGTTTGCGCTGTTCGTTCATGACCTGATCGTATTCGAGCAGCCGCTTGCGCACGCCGAAATGATGCTCTTCGACGCGGCGCTGCGCCTTTTCGATGGAGCGCGACACGATCTTCGATTCCAACGGCACTCCGTCTTTCATGCCGCTGTATTTCAGAAAATCGCGCACCCAGTCTTTGGCGAAGATGCGCATCAGATCGTCGTCGAGGCACAGGAAAAAGCGCGAGCTTCCCGGATCGCCCTGACGGCCGGAACGTCCGCGAAGCTGATTGTCGATGCGGCGCGCTTCGTGGCGTTCGCTGCCGATGATATGCAGCCCGCCGAGTTCCTTGACGGTTTCAGCAAGGCGCAGCGGCGTGCGGCCGTGTTCGCGCCACCATTTCTCCAACACCGCCTTGCGCTTATCATTCGGCGTTTCTTCAAAGAGTTTCTTATCAAAGATCTTCAGCCAGTAGCCGATGAGGTGCTCTTCCATCTCGTCGCGCGCGCGGTTGGTGTCGAAGTCTTTCGGCGCCAGCGGCACGCCGTCGTGCTTGAGGGTCTGCCAGTAAGCGATCTGTTCTTGCAGCGAGAAGCGCCCGAGCACAATGTCGGTGCCGCGCCCGGCCATGTTCGTTGCCACCGTGACCGAGCCCAGCTGTCCGGCCTTCGCCACGATCACGGCTTCGCGCGCGTGCTGCTTGGCGTTGAGAACTTCAAAGCGGCCCTTGAAGCCGCGGCGTTCCAGCAGGCCCGCGAGCATTTCGGATTTTTCGACCGACACCGTGCCGACGAGAATCGGGCGGCCCGTGGCGACCACGTCTTCGATTTCCTGGCAGACCGCATCCCACTTCTCGCGTTCGCTGCCGTAAATGACGTCCGGGTAATTGATGCGGCGCATCGGGCGGTTGGTTGGGATGCTGACGACTTCGAGCTTGTAGATCTGGCCGAATTCCCGTGCTTCGGTCAGCGCCGTTCCGGTCATGCCCGCCAGCTTTTTGTACATCTTGAAAAAGTTCTGAATCGTGATCGTGGCCAGCGTGTGCGTCTCCGCTTCAGGCTCAATCTTTTCGCCCGCGAGCACTTCCTTGGATTCGACGGCCTGGTGCAAACCGTCCGACCAGCGGCGGCCGTACATGATGCGCCCGGTGTGTTCGTCAACGATGAGCACTTCCAGCTTGCCTTCGCGCCCTTCCTGGATGACGTACTGCACTTCCTTCCTATAGAGTTCCTTGGCCTTCAGCGCGTTGTCGATGTAATGCGGCCAATCCATGTGCGAACCGGTATAAAAATTGTCGATGCCGAGGTAGCGTTCGCATTCGCGGATGCCTTCGGCGGTGAGCGTCACCGAATGATCTTTTTCGTCGATCACATAATGGCCCATCTTCGGTTCTTCAAAGACGCCGTGCAGGCGCTGCTCCTGAACGCGCTCCTTCTCTTCATCGGGCGTGGGCTGTAGATGCTGGGCTAATTTTGCCGCTTGGAGGTAGCGTTCGCCGACGTCGCCGTCAGGCGAACCGGAGATGATCAGCGGCGTGCGCGCTTCGTCGATCAAGATGGAGTCGACTTCGTCCACGATGGCGAAGTGGCGCACTTTCTGCACCTGCTTCTCGGCTTCCATCTTCATGTTGTCGCGCAGGTAATCGAAGCCGAATTCGCTGTTGGTTCCATAAACAATGTCGCAACCGTAGATCGGATGGCGGTCCCAGGAATCCATGTTGGATTGGATCGATCCGCAGGTCAGCCCGAGCAGTTCAAACAGGGGGCGGTTCCAGTCGCAATCGCGCTTGGCGAGATAATCATTGACCGTGACGACGTGAACGTAGGCGTATTCGTCCGTACGGCGCGGCAGCGAATTCAAATAGCTGGGCAGCGTGGCGACAAGCGTCTTGCCTTCGCCGGTCACCATCTCGGAGATCATGCCGCGGTTCTGGCCGTCGGCGCGGATCGGCGAGGCCATGCCGTGAAGGACCATGCCGCCGATCATCTGCACATCAAAGTGGCGCATGCCCAACGTGCGTTTTCCGGCTTCGCGGACCAGCGCGAACGCTTCGGGGAGGATGCCATCGAGGTAGCGCTCCACGTCGCCTCCGACGTCGGCGGCAGGGTTTTTCGCGCGAAGATCGGCGATGTCCTTGCGGAACGCGTCGGTCTTGCCGCGCAGTTCGGCATCGGTGAGCTTCGCGATTTCTTTTTCCAGATTGTTGATCTTCTCCACGATCGGAGCGAGCTTTCGCAGCACGCTGGCGGAGCGGGAAGGGAAAAGGGTTCCAATGATATTTCCGACTACTTCTGTGATTTCATCAAGCATTTAAACGTCCCTTTAAATCGCTGGATGCGCCGCACGAATACGCGAGGCGCAGCGGGAGCGCGCTAACATGGCATAGAAGGGCAGAAGACAAATCAACGCGATGTCGGAAAGGCTCACGCCTTAAAATTCCGCACTCCGCGATCTGTAATCCGCCATGGATCTAGGGTGCGCTGTGCTGGTGGGTGCTACGGGTGTGATCTGAGAAAAAGACGCGATCGAGAGAAACGACCGGCAGAGAATAATGCACGTCTGCAGTTTCGATCGACAACCGCACGGCCTGTGCGCCGCTGAGACGATCGAGAGAATGAATGCTGGTGGCCGCTTTTCGTGCCATCAACACGCGCGTCGAACGCGCCGCGTGAGTCGCTCCCCCTTGCAGCGCCCAAGACAGGTCGGCGGAGGCGTTATCGCGGAAGGACGATTCACTCGTTCCGGCTACGGCCGCATTGACCAGCGTCGCCGCCAGGACAACGACGGCCGGAGCGCCAACTTTAAGGTGAATCCGACGCAACATATTCATACGGCGCTAATCTACCCTCTCCATAAGGCGCTGTCTACAGCGGCAACCCGTATGCCATAAAAATGAGAGCGTCGCGCTGGATCAATCGCGCATCCGATCTTCGTGACGCGACCTAAATGAATGCGGCGCGCCCTTCCGCAACGCCTCCGACGTGTAAGTTTAACGCCGTATCAAATTCGTTTTAAGCGTGCCTTTGAAAATTATGCCCATATTTGGGCGTGATCCGAGGCATGAAAGTGTGGCATCAAAGTTGCCGCTGTCGATGACGATCTCGTCCGTGCGTTTGAAAAAATCGACACACTTTTGCAAGGCATCCTTGGGTATGAGCGACACTGAGACTAAAGCAGGCACGGCCGCGAGCATCGGACTCAAGCAATTAGGGCAATACAAGCTATTGAAGAAGCTGGGCGAAGGCGGGATGGGCGCGGTTTATCTGGCCGAGGATCCTCTCGCCGAACGCAAGGTTGCGTTGAAAGTGCTGTCGAAACATCTGGCCAAGAACAACGAATTCATCCTCCGTTTTCAGCGTGAAGCGCGGGCCATGGGGCGGCTGAATCATCCCAACATCGTTTCGGCCTATTCCGTCGGGGAGGGCGGGGGTCATCATTTCTGCGTCATGGAATACTGTGAAGGCAAGCCACTCGATCAGATTTTGGCGCAGCGAAAATGTCTCTCGGAAGTTGACGCCTTGAAGATTGTCACGGAGGTCGCTCGCGGTCTGGAGCACGCGCATGCACACGGAATCATGCATCGCGACATCAAGCCTGCGAATATTTTCATCTGCACGGAAGGCGAAGCGCGGATACTGGACTTGGGGCTCTCCAAAAGTATCGCCGATGACGAGAATGCGTTTCAGACGCAAGCCGGATTGGCGTTGGGCACGCCGCACTACATATCTCCGGAACAAGCCAAGGGCTCTAAAAAGATGGATGGCCGCGCTGATATCTATTCGCTGGGCGCAACGCTGTTTCATCTGGTGACCGGGCAGACGCCGTTTCACGGTCCCAACTCGAGCGCCATCATGCTGGCCCACCTGACGGAGAAGCTGCCCTGTCCGCGGAGCATTCGGCCGGAACTCTCTTCCGGCATCGTGGCTGTCATTCAACGCATGATGGCCAAAGCGCAGGAAGACCGCTATCTGACCTGCACGGAATTGCTTGAGGATATCAATCGCCTGCAAACCGGGCAGCCCCCCGCGCCTCAGTCCATTATCGAAACCCCCGTGATTCACGATTTCGATGTCAAACGGCGCGCGCGGCCGGATGCGGCCGGCGCACATCCTTCCCGGACCGCCGCAGCACGCGGAAATTCCAGCAGCCTGTCGATGAGCACCGTGATGATTGGAATTTGTGCGTGTCTGCTGGCGACCGGGTTGATCGCTCTGGCTGTCTTCACAAAGAAACCAGCCAATCCGAAAGTTGCCGAGGCCGCTCCTGTTGTGGAAACGCCCGCGCCGGTGACAAAGTCTGAAATTCCGGTGGTCACCGCCGTGGCCGGCAGACCGGTTCCCGCGCCGCGAAAGGTGGAACCGGCGGCGCATCGCACCGTGGAGCGCATCGCCAAACCCTCGCCGAAACAGCTGGAACCGGTCGTGCTGATTCCCGAACTGATCAACGCGATCAACCTGCTGGCGCGCGTGGATCCCGGGCGCGATACGGTCTCGGGCGTGTGGCTGATAAAAAATGGCGAACTGACCTGCATTCGAGGCAAGCACAACCGCATCGAGCTGCCTTACCGGCCCGCTGAAGAATACGATTTCACGATCGAGTTCACGCGTATCGAAGGCGACGACGTCAACCAGGTGCTGACGCACAAGGGCAGGGCGTGCATCTGGGAAATGGGCGCGTACGACAATCTGATCTGCGGCTTCGATATCGTCGCGAACAGATCCGCGAATGAAAATCCGACAACGGCCACGTACGCGATTCAGAACGGGCGGCGCTACACCTCGCTGGTGCAGGTTCGCAAAGACGGCATGAAAGCGTTTATCAACGGCAAGCTGATCAGCGAGTACAAGACCGATTGGAGCGACGTGGAGATCTATTCCAAGTGGAAGCTGCGCGATCCCATGGTCATCGGCGTGGCAACGCACAGCCCGGCGATTTTCCACCGCATCGAAGTGGTGGAGATCACGGGAAAGGGCGCTTTCACGCGGCCTTGAATCAACGCGAGATGCGAAAAATCGCGAGTGCCGCGGGAGGTAATTTAGGCGCGTCGACGACGATGCCTTTGAGATCGCGTCCGGTGGCCTTGCCGCGCTTCCCTTTGATAAAAATAACGGTGTCATCATTGGGGTTGATTTCGACGCGCTGATTCATTCCGGCCGAAAAGCGAACGAGTCCTTCACGTTTTCCGAATTCCTGAAGTTCAAGAATAACAAGCACGTCCACGTCCTGCAGCGCCGAGTATTCCACCACGAACGGATCGTTGTTCACGACGCCCGCGGCGCCGTTAAATTCCAGTATGATCTTTATCACGCTATCCCAATAAGCAATTTTGCCGGCGGGGAGACGGATGCTCTCCTTGCCCGATTTCAGGACGACCTTGCTGTTCGCCCCCTCGGGCCCAAAGAGCACGGTGGGCTTCGGCGCCGGACCCAGCGCCGCCGGGAAATTCTTTTCGAGTTCCACGAGCGCGGCTGCGGATTCAGCCGCTTCTTTTTTTGCAATCGACGCCGAAAGGTCTTTGTATTTTTCGGCCTCGCGGACGGCCTCCTCGGCGTGCTCCGGCAGCAAGTCCACGATACGCAGCGGACTCATTAGAGTGCGCTGCGCTTTGAAATCTCCGGCCTGAGCTTTCTCTTCAGCGGTTTTTATCATGGCGCCCAGAGCGGCCAGCGAGCCGCCGTGAATTTTTATTTTTAACGAGACCAGCCGCGCGCGAAGGTCGTTGAATGCGGCGTCTTGCGGCAGTACTTTTTCAAGCGCCCCACGCCGTTCTTCGGCGCGCGCGAAATTATTGTAACGCAGAAAACCGTCGATGGTCGAGGTTGTGAATTCGTCGTCCGGCGTTTTTGGCGGCGACAGCGCCGCGGGCCGGGGAGGCTCGGGTTGCGGCGTCGTTGTGAGTGGGGTCGCCGCAGGCTTCACACCAGGCGGCTCTTTTTTTGTTTCGGCCACTGGCGCCGAAGCCAGTTTGGAACCGCTGCCGGGGCGGCTATAGAGCATCACGGCCGCGGCGATCAAGATCACGCCAGCGCCGCCGAGTACGGGAATCAAAGGAAACGCGCTTTTCCCCGAAGACGCTTCTTTTTTTCGGGGATCGGCGGGTGAAGCGACGGCGCCTTTGGCGATGACTCCGGTTTTGCGCGCGGCTCGCGCGGCCTGTGAGGCGCCGGAAATAATGATGCTGCTGGGCGGGCGCGGATGGCGCGACGACGAAATTCGCGCGGGCTGCGCGACCGGCACGGAAATGGGACCGGGCTGAGCGGCCAGAATGGCGGAGTCGTCGGGAATGGGATTCTGCGCGTTATGAATGGAAACCGGGGCGTTGTGCGAGACGGCGTTCAGCGCGCCGGCTTCCTGAGCCTTGGGATCTTTGATGCGCTTGCCGAGTTTGGCGCAGGTGTCGCAGCACGCGGTGGCGTGAGATTCGCCGCGATTGACGGCGACATCGACCTCATCAGCCCGCAGCCGCAACCCGCACGCGTAACAGTAATAAATGGCGCTCATAGGAATACTTTCGAAAATTCCGAACTCAACTTTACCTCATTCCTGATGGCGTCGAAAGGATCACTTTCCGAGAATCTTCCGTTTCTCCAGCCATGCGGCGCAGCGTTCGGGCCACTCAGCGACTTCGCCGCCATGAATGCCCAGACCGTATCCGTGGCCGCCTTTTTCGAATAAGTGCAGCTCGCTGGCGATGCCGGCTTTTTTTAAGGCCGCGTCGAACTCGATGCTGTTTCCCGCTTTTACGCCGTCGTCTTTGGCATGCACGAGAAAACAGGGCGGCGTCCGCGGTGACACACGCAGTTCGCCGGAATACTCTTCCAGCTGCGAGGCGTCGGGCGATTTTCCAAGCAACGCACCGCGCGATCCGGGATGCGTGTTGGGGTCTTTCATGGAGATAACCGGATAAATGAGAATGGCGAAATCCGGCCGCGAGCTGAGGCGTTCAATGGCGTCCGCGGCGCCGGGCTGGCCCGCGTCAAAATGGGTTGCCGCGGTGGAGGCCAGATGGCCGCCGGCGGAGAATCCCAGGATGCCGATACGAAGCGGATCGAGCTTCCATTCAGCGGAATTCGCGCGGGTTAGGCGCAGGGCGCGCTGCGCGTCCTGCAGCGGCCAGGGCGTTTCGTTTTTTGAAAGGTCGGGGCGGGGGAGGCGGTATTTCAACACGAGTCCGGCGACGCCGAGCGAGTTCAGCCAGCGGGCGACATCGTGGCCTTCCTTGTCGATGGCCAGCGAACCGTACCCGCCGCCGGGGCAGATGATGAGAGCGGCGCCGCTGGGTTTCTCCGGAAGATAAATGGAGAGCGTTGGATTACGTACGTTCTTAAAGGAGCGATCCTGTTTTCCGTTTTTGCCGCGCTCGGTGAACGATTCTTCTCCGGCAGTTGCATCCCGGGGCAGATTCGGCCAGAGCGGCAGCACGATCGGTTCGGAGCCCAGTGCAGCAATGGGCGCGGACAGTACAAGTGCGGAGAAAAGTCCGGCGCGAAGTCGTTCGAACATAAATGGGCCTCCAGCAACTTTTGTTACGTTCTATACACTTCTTTTCGACGCAAAGATGCGAAGACTCCAGGATGCTAGAAAATTCGGTAGCGGTATTAGAGGATGGCGGACGGTATGGATAGGTGAGGAACGAATGGGTTAAAAACACAATCAATGCCGGATGGCGTCGGCGACGCGCATCGCTTCATTCAAGGGCATCTTGGTGACGAGCATGAAGAGCGGGCCTTTCTCGTCGCGGCGCCAGGAGATGACGCGGTGCCGCGCGTGTTCGGTGGTGAGGTAGTCTTTGTAATTGTCGATCAGAGGATTGGCCGGCGTGTCGATGATCATGAGTGTTACGGCTTGCGGTCCGGGGCAACATTCGACGTACTGGATAAAAACGCCTTCAGGCATTCCGGGCAAACTCAGCTTGCCGCAGCATTCCGGCCGGAGGTGGCACTCGCTCAGATTCGGTGCCGCCGCGACCAGTTTCTTGCCATGTTCGCGCAGGCTGCGATTGAGTTGCTCAGGTTCGCAGTCGCGCGCCCACGTCGGACGATTACCGGAGACGATATTGGCGTGCTCGTGCCGCGCGGCATGGACAACGCTGCATTGCTTAGTCACGCAAACCGATTGATAGCCCACGAAACCCGTGAGGAAAAACATGCAGGCGGCGGCGGTGGCCACGGCACCGCGCATGGGGGTCGCGCGCGGATTGAAAAGGTTGACGGCGCGGGGACTGGCGGTAGCCGGAACAGGGGTGCCTAGGACGCTCAGAATCCGGTGTTTCAAAGCGGTCGAGCCGGCTGGATTGGCGGCGCTGCGCAGTAGAACGTTTTTCATAAAGAAATGAAAATCACGTTGCGATTCGACCTGCTGCTTGCAGCCCGCGCAGGCGTTCAAGTGCTGCTCAAGTTCATGCGACAGACTTTCCTTGAGTTCATTATCAAGGAAGGGCTGACACTGGTTTTTTACGTCACTGCATTCCATTACAGCCTCTGCAAGCGAATCGGTTTGAGCAAGGATCAGCCGTTCTCTACTTTAGAAAGTAGCGACGCCCGAAAAATAGTCCGGCAACCTTATTTCTTTTCTGGCGCGTCGCCACGCATCACACCGCGCTCTTTGGCGTAGTCGCTCAATTCATCCTGCAACTGTTTGCGCGCCCGGAAGAGCCGCGACATCACGGTGCCGATAGGCAGACTCATAATCTCAGCGCACTCCTGATAGGAAAGTTCACCCAATGTGACCAGGAGAAAAACCGTGCGCTGCTCGGGAGGAACACGGTCGAGCGCGCGCTTGAGAACATCGTCCACGAGGTCCGGGTAGAGCGCATCGAGATTTTTCAGGTGCATCGTCGGAGGAATGGACAGCGATTGCGGCGGTGCCTCAAGGATATCGTGTTCCGAAAAATCAACGCTGGTTTCGCGGCGATGAGCACTGCGGCGTTCATTTAGAAAAAGGTAGGTCAAAATTTGAAAGATCCAGGCCTTGAAGTGTGTCCCAAGGGTGAAACGATCGAAATTCTGCCACGCGCGAAGGTAGGTTTCCTGTACCATGTCGTCGGCTCGCGCGGGCTCACGCACAAGGTGCAGGGCCATTGAATACAGGCGGTCCAGAAGTGGAATGGCAAGCGCCTCAAACTGTTCACGCCGCTTGGCATCCTGCATGGCCGAGCGTTTTACGGTACGGCCTGCGGGCTCATCCGGCGAGGCGGGCAATGCACCGGCTGCAGAAACCTGATTCACGTCTGTCAACCTCCGCCCTGTTCCCCTATTGTGTGCCTATGACGCGTCAAGGAAAGCGCTATTCCATAAAAGCAGATTTTAACGGGCGCCTTACGATAATGTTAGCGATCTGTGACTTCCAACGCGTCTGTGCTGCGTTATGGTACTATAGAGATCTCTAGCCTTTAGTGTTCTTACGAAAAGGATGCCATGCTGACCTCACGAAGAACCTGGCTTGCCTCGGCGCTGATCCTTGGCGCCGGATTGAAAACGACTTCGCTCGTTGCGGAAGACGACGCTATTGCGCCCGTGCCCTCGGATTTCATCGAGGTGACGCCGAAGCAGGAAGAATCGATTGAGAAGGCACTCGGGTGGCTCGCCAAAAATCAGGCCAAAGACGGCTCGTGGGGCTCCGAAGGAAGCAGCGGCACCTATCAGATGGCGATGACCGGCCTGGCTGGCCTCGCTTTTCTATCCGCGGGACACTCGCCCGGCCGGGGAAAGTTCGGCCAGCACGTCGCGCGCGCTATCGAATACTGCCTTAAAAATCAGGATCGCGACGGCTTGATTTCGTCCCGCAATGATGGGCAGCAGATGTACGGCCATGGCTTCTCGATGACGTTCCTCGGCGAAGCCTATGGCATGGATAGCGGCACCGAATTCAACGAACGCATAAAAAGCGCGCTGACGCTGGCGGTGAAAAAAACGCAGCAGTCGCAATCCAGCCGCGGCGGCTGGTATTATTCGCCGAATTCCGGCGCCGACGAAGGCTCCGTCACCGTCACGCAGGTGCAGGCGCTGCGCAGCGCGCGCAACGCCGGCATTGACGTTCCTGAAAAGGTGATGAACAGCGCGATCGACTACGTCAAGCAGTGCCAGAACAGCGATGGCGGAATTCGCTATTCCGTGCAATCCGGACAGACGTCCTCGGTGGCGCTGACGGCAGCCGGCGCGGAAGTGTTCATGATGGCTGGGCGCTACAAAGCGCAGGAAGCCGCGCGGGCCGTGGAGTACTTGAAGAAAAATCTCGATCCACGCCGTTCCAACGGCCACGATTTCTACACGAATTTTTACGGTTCGCAGGCCATGTTTCAGATCGGCGGAGAATACTGGGCGCGCTATTTCGGCTCCATCCGCGACCGCATGATTTCACAGCAGCGCGCCGACGGCTCCTGGAATGGCGACGATATCGGCAGCACCTATGGCACCGCGATCGCCACGCTGATTCTCTCCATGCCGTTTCGCTATTTGCCGATCTTCCAGAAATAGAACAGCACGGTTTTACCACGAAGCTCACGAAGAATCGCTTACGGGACTGTCGTCACAACCCGTGATCTGGGCGTCTCGCCCAGAAAATACCCGCGCTTGATTCTGCGTCGCTGCTCCGAATTCTTCCGTTCTTCGTGACCGTTCCGTCCGGGCATAAAAAAACCGGACGGCCGCGGGAGCCGTCCGGTTTCTCTATTTTTTTAGCCTCAGCCTGGGTCGGCCGGAGCGCAGTGTCTTTTAGAACGCCACCTGGAAACTCACAACGAAGTTGTTGTTATTGACCTGGTGGAAGGGAAGGTCAGGGCCCAGGTCGCTTTCCGGATCGTCAACCACGTTGTACATGGCCTGGATCTTGGCGTTGTGCCCCTTGATGTAGTAATTGATGCCGCCCGTGTAAACCTGCGTGCGGAAGAGCTGCGTGTGGCGGGCTTCGCCCACGGCAACCTGAACGTTCTGGAACGATTCGTAGCGCATCGCAAATTCGAACGGCTTCAGCCAACCCGGGGCACTATCGCAGAAAACGCTGTCGTTGATCTTATAGCCGGTTGACACGTACCAGTGCTGCACGCTGAACGGCGCGCCGCGTGCCTGCACGGATGACGGATCATCAAGAACGATCACGCTGTTCGGAGCATTGCGATCTTGGAAATAACCCCACTCGCCGCGCAGCCACCAACCCTTGACCGGTCCGCCCGGCATGTAGCTGGCCCAAGCCGCCATGCGGTGTGCCCAGGTTTCGCGGCGGTTGAGACCGTTGATCGGATCCGCCGTGCGATCAGCCGGAGCCGATTCGCCCTTCGTGCCGCCCTGGAACGAGAAGCCCATTTCCAGGCTGCCCCAGGTTTCCTGCTTCCACAACGGGCGAACCAACGCGCTCAAGAGAAAATCCTTGGCGTCGTTGTCGTCTGCGCGGTTGGCGCTGTCGCCGCCGCTACCGTGGTAGTTGCCGGCGCCATTGAACACGCCGCCCCAGTACTGAAAGCGTTCGTCCCACCACGTGCCATGGACCTGAAGGCCCGTGTCGCGGTTGTCGGCAATCTGACCGACGAAGGAACGTTCAGCAAAATCCAGTTGTGCCGCGGAGCGCACGCCTTCTTCGCCGAACCTGGGTTTGAATTGGCCGATCGTGAAATCGTGGTGTGGAACAACGCCGTGATAGTTGACGTAGGCATCTTTCAGCAGGCGCGGCACGCCGCCGGATCCGAACTGAACCGCCGAAACGGCTGTCTGACTGCCGCCGACATCGTTGGCGGCTTCGAATTCCGGAGCGGTATTGTTGCGGCGCTTGGTTCCCTGATTGGACGGCAAATTTGGAAAGCTCGTCGCTTCGCGGGCTGGGTCGATCATTACGACCGCGGTGATATTCTCGTGGATGTCCATCGTGAATTTGATTTCGGAGCGGCGAATACGGAAGCTATCGTTGTCGCTCGCTTCATTCGTATCGTGAACGTTGCCGGCGTTGTCGTCGAACAGACCGCGGTTGTCGTTGTCGATCGAATAATACCAGACCTGCAACAGGCCGCTGACGTTTAAGCGTCCACTGCGTGTGGTGACATTGGCGTTCGGGCCATACTTGTTCTCAAGAGCTTTGTCGACGGACGTTTTGGGCATCGAGGTCGATGCGGTCGTCAGCTTTTTGCGCAGCTCTTCGACGTCTCTTTTCAGAGCTTCGATTTCAGCCGTCGTCGCTTCCCCCGCTCGAGCCACGCTTGGCACCACGAAAAGCAATGCGGCCAAAAACGCTGCCACGGTTCCTAAAAGGCGAACCATTATTCCCCTCCCCTTTCAAACCTTCTCTCCTGCCACAGCAGCCCGCGCCGCTCTTGGCCTGAGAAACAAATAATATATCTTCCAGCTCTTGTGCAGAGCTAGAGGTATGGAAAAGTCATCAGTGAACGTCAGAGTTTTAGCATCCGCCGTTGCCTTGTCAACAAAGCAAATTGAAAAATCGCGATATGTGCCCAACACCACACAACGTTTTCAAAACAAACCTGTGAAATAATGCACGTGTGCGCTCGGATAATTTCATTCTTCCCCTCCTTTAAAGGTGTGCCGCGCCCTCGCCCGCTTTCCGTCCGCCCCGTTCAGGTTTAGTTAGGGTCGCGATGTCCTTTAATAGGGTCAGCGCCATTTCCATGGCCTTGCTGCACTTCGTTTGCGGCATCATTGCCTTTCGCGCCGCTGGGGTTTTGGGATAGGCTCTTAATGGAGTTCATTTTTCCGATGCGGAATATCAGACTTGGGCTGATGCGGTCGAAGCGCCGTTGAAAGAATGATGGACGCGAGATAAACGCCGAGGGGGCGCAGTGACTTATAAAATTCTCTTTCTTCTTCTGACCGTGCTCTGCCCGCTGGCGCTGGCGGAGAGTTTTCACACTCAGATGGTGCTGAACACTTTTAAAATCACCAATTCGAAGTCTAATGGAAGCGTTTTTATTCTTACGCGCCCGGCTCCGGATGACCCGGCGGCGACGCAGACGATCCTGGTCACCGCGAAGCACGTGCTAGAGAAAATGGAAGCCGACACGGCCACAGTGATCCTGCGCAAGAAAAAGGATGACGGGTTGTATGAGAAAGTTCCGATGAAGCTAAATCTGCGGCGCGAAGGAAAGGCGCTCTGGACGCAGCACCCGACTGAAGATGTGGCGGTGATGATTGTGACGCTGCCGCCGGAAGTTGAGCGGCCCAATTTATCCATCGACCTGCTCGCCAAGGATGAGACTTTACGAACGCAGGATATTCATCCGGGCACTTCTATCTTCTGCTCGGGCTTTCCACACGCGGGGCAGTTTGATCCCGGCGATGCTGGTTTTCCGGTGATACGGACCGGTTGCATCGCGAGTTTTCCGTTGATCCCGACCAGCAAGACGAAGACGTTTCTGGCGGACTTTAATACGTTCGAAGGCGATAGCGGCGGCGCGATTTTTATAGCCGGCGCGGATGAGAAAAAAACGCGGCTGATCGTCGGGCTGGTGCACGGGCAGCATTTCATCGAGGAGAAGTACAAGAATATTTATCAGTCGGGCGAGGTGAAACACCGGCTGGGCTTGGGGATTATTGTGCACGCCAGCGCGATCCGCTCGGCGATTGAGCTGCTGCCGGCGAAGTGACGGGACGGGGTAACGACTTTAACACGGAGGCACGGAGGAACACCGGAGGTCACGGAGGCGGATTTTGGGGCGGGTGGCCTCCGTCTAACCGTCCGAACTAGCTTGCTCTATGTCGTGGGTGCCACACGTCTCGCCGTTGAGACGGGTGTCGTTGGACTCGGATTCCAGTAGCGTCTCGTCCCAGTCCTCTAAACGCATTAGCCAGTGTTCCGCAGACCCTATTCGCTGCGATCATCGGCCAGCAGCGCGATGCTTTGGTAGCACGAAAACGTCAGGAAGTGTGTGTGACCCGTCCGGTTTTTAGTTCGCTTGCGATGCGGCGTTGGAGTATCCATAGCGATCCTTTATTTTATGCGCCAACCGCACCCGTCTCAACGGCGAGACGTGTGGCACCCGAACGGCGGTGCAAGCTGGTGTGGACGGTTAGACGGCAGCCACCCGCCTAATTAACCAAGAGGCTTTTGCGGTCATGAACGGGTGCTGAGACAGGAACACCAGAGAGGCCGAATCGACCTCACATCCAAGATTGTCGGCGATCTCTGTTTTCCGCAGCCGATCAATAACTTCTGCGGTATCTTCGGAGGCCTTCTTCCAACGCTTATAAAACTGATAGCAGCAGAAGACGGCGAATAATCCAAGAATCCATTTCATAACTGACCTTACTTTGGGAGCATACCTTTTTCAGCCGCGTGGCTGAGAAAATCCAGGATGGTCGTGCCCTTGCTTATTTTGTCAGCAATGACGTCGGTCCGATCCTGTTCATTGTGTATCGGGTGGAGCTCTTTAGACATGTTTGTGATGATTTCTCTCGTTTCTGCCTCCGGCCAAATTCCGCGCTTCTCAGCCCAGGAAGCCAGTACGAATTCATAGAAGCGGCCATCGTCGAACGGATGGCCTTTAAACCACGTTTCTGGACCTAGCCATCTTTTCAGGGCTGCTTTGGTTGCGTCGTTCAGATATCATCCTGACCGGAAGCCTAGCAGGCTCGGCCAAAAGCCGCAAGGGAGCAAAAGAGTCCGGTGATGTTACGTCTGAGGGTCCTTGCTGGCGGATGGCATGGGTCTGACAGCCAATAGCAGCTTGCACTGCCGCCTCGGGTGCCATCGGTCTGAGGCTCGTTTTAGATCGATGCGAGGGCATCAAATTTGAAGCAGGCTCTGCAATAGTATTTCAGCATGATACCCACGCCAGCGCCTCACCGCCGTTCTTTGCGCCTTATGCGGCTTTGCGTGAGAATGCTTTGCCGTTCTCCGTTTACGCCAGAATCTTCTGCACGACATTCCCGTGCACATCCGTGAGCCGGAAATCGCGCCCCTGGAAGCGGTAGGTCAGGCGCCGATGGTCAACGCCCATTAAATGGAGCATCGTCGCGTGGAAGTCGTGAACGTGGCAGATATCGACTTCCGCGTGATAGCCCAGTTCGTCCGTGGCGCCGTAACTGATGCCACCTTTGATGCCGCCGCCCGCCAGCCAGATCGAAAACCCTTTGAT
>Ga0163155_10001665_pt1 | contig 26382 bp, 21 predicted proteins | sample OliLakLV19SP4G1_FD_148611 | JGI IMG/M metagenome (GOLD analysis project Ga0163155, IMG submission 148611) | Freshwater microbial mat bacterial communities from Lake Vanda, McMurdo Dry Valleys, Antarctica - Oligotrophic Lake LV.19.SP4.G1 | ecosystem: Environmental > Aquatic > Freshwater > Lake >... | reverse complement strand
ATTGGCGAATGGCGTCAGACGATGGCGCGTAAGATGGTGTTTGGCGGAATAGAGGAACAAACCCAGGTCGAGGCTGTAGCCATGGCATAAGGTCAATCAACGAGGCTGCTGCTTCCACCGCCTCAGAGTTTATCGCTTTGCGCACCCAACGTAGAAAACAAAATAACCAAAGCGAACGGGCGGAACGCGAAGGTTCCGCCCGCACGTCAGGTGGCCTGCGTCGGCGCTCAGGTTCCTCTCCAGGATGCCCCTATCCTCCGCGCAGGCGATCAAAATTATACTGCCGGAGCAGTACAACTCAACACAGTGAAAACACGTGATGGAAAACGGAGAATGCTTGGTAACATTTCACAATGAGGCAACGGGCCCGGGAGGAATGATTGTCGCTGGACACGGCATTGCTGAAACGCACTTCGGACAATCCAGCCTGCTCGCCATTGCGATAGTTGGATTTGATTTCGAACTTGATAAAACGCGTCTTCACCGTCTGGCCAAAGTCGACGGCCTCTCCGCGGTCGTCGTCCTTGCCGGAGGCCATCTTTAATTTAAACGCGCCAATGGCTAAGAATTCCTTGCCGTCCAACGATGTCAACACGCTCAATTCTTTGACGCTGCGGCTGGTCCATCCATTCTCGTTGTAGTTCCAGACGTACATGCCATTGACACTGAAGTCTTTTCCGAGGTCGAAGACAATATTGGTATTCTTGTCGAGCCCGCCATTCCACATCGACGAGCCTTCGGCATACACGTTGTTGCTGTGACCATAAATTCCGCTTCCAGGCAATGTCTCGCCCCATCCCGATTCATCAACCAACCTGGTGGCAACGCGGCCCGCCTGCACGGTTGAAGCTTTAGCCTCGACGGGTTTGATGAACGCGCCGAGTGTCTGTGTTACGGATGGTTCGCCACCAATCATCGATGTGCAGATTACAATCAAACCTGTGATGCACGGCATTAACGTTGAAGTTCGAAATGCAGATGCAAGAACCATTACTTCTCCAATCCAGTTACACTCTCCAATTTATTTAACCTTATGCGAATGAGTTTATGTTTCCTAAACCTAAATCACCTACTGACGGTGACGGTGTCGAACGTGGCCGTGGCGGCAGCAAACGTGTTGCCCGAACAGACGAACAGGCCGATGCGGCTTTTATCATCGAAAGTAATGGTATGAGTCATTCGCGGTTCGCCCCAGTCCTTGCCGTCGGTTGAGGTGAACACCTGGATGTTCTTGCCCACCTGCGCGAGTTTGAGGTGGATCGGAAGCGTGACCTTACCGAGGTCTTTTTTCTTACCGTCGTCGGGATCACCAGATTTGTTCCGCCAGTGGCAGAGTAGATTGCCTACAGCGTCTACTTGGATGAGCACATGGCGCCCACATTTCTCGCTCAGCGCTTCCCTGATCATGAGTCCGGATGCAGTGGGCGGACGATTGTCCCATGCATATGTGGGACCACCGACCTGCGGCGCCAAGCTGATTAAGCGAGCGGTGATCGCCACATCGCCGGTCAGTGGTTTGTTGACGAAGGCCCCCTGGTCGCGTACCCGCTGCCAAAATGAGGTCATTGCATGGCCACAACCGGTTAGCGCGAACGCTCCGTTGTTCACCACAATCGCACCAGAAATGGGCGGCGCATTAAGTTCGTCAAAGTTCCAGCCATTCGGCAGCGTGGAGGCCGATACGGTCACCGCGCAGGTCTGTTTGACATTCTCGATCGTCGCCGTGACCGTGCAGTGGCCTGGCTTCTTGCTCACCACCATGGCGATCTGTTCGCCGATACGGCGCACCTCGGCAACGCTGGGATCACTGGACATCCAGACGACTTCGCGTTCGAAGGTGTTCATCGGAGTGAGCGTGGCGTTGAGCGTCGCCCGGCTGTGGGCGGAAATAGTAAGCGTCTTGTGGTCGATGGTCACGCTGGCGACTGCGAGCTTGGGCGTGCAAGTGATCGCCTCGTTCAGGGCGATCTCATGGATCTGCACTCCTTCGCTCTCCTTGGCAGCCATCAACTCCAGACGATAGATGTTCCATTTTTCAGGCTTGGCTATGGCGAACTCACGGCGCGGCGCTTCGCCAGTGAATCCAGGCATAGACTGGATATCGACGCGCGTCCAAGTGGCGCCGCCGTCATTCGACCCCTTGAGTTCAATGGTGTGCGGCAGGCGTTGCGACTCTTTGCAGGTGACCGCGTAGGAGGTCACGAGATACTTTCTGCCGTCAACGTACTGGCATTGGATCCAGCTCGTCGCCGACTTGTCCAGCCAGGCGGTTCGTTCGTCGCCATCGAACGCCTTGATCGCGGCCGTATTTATATCCGTTGAGCCCCGGCTGTTAATCTGGCACATGCCGGCATTGGCATAGTACGCGGTATTAAACACTAGGTTCGTCGGCCGACCGTTTCCAGCGACCATCAGATCTTCCAGCGCGGTCTCGGCGTCGGTCTTGGTGTTGGGTTGTAGCACCAGATAGGAATGACCACGGTCGTTGCCTGGCTGCCATTTGTTAATCCCGGTTTTGGCATCAGCGACATTGGTTCCGCCGCTGACGACTTTGTACCACGGCGCCGCGCCGCGAACCGTCACTAAGCAGGAGACCGGGTCCCAGCTCAGGCGATCGCCGGCGTAACCGACATTCGGATAGCAGCGATACGCCATACTCAGTGGATTATGCTCGGGCATTTCATAGGTCACGCGACGGCCAGAGTTGGTCGAGCCGCCTTCGCCATTGAACAGGATGGGTGTCGGCCATGTCGCGCATACCAGCGACGTCGACGGCGCGTCTTCGATGAAATTGTATTCGCCATCCTTATCGTTTTTGCTGGCGAAAGGTGGGTACTTGCCGCCCATGACGTCGAGACGTTTCACCTTTTTTGCGACGAGCGCGGGGCCGTCCAACGGACTGGCCGCATCCGGGCCGGACTTCAGCAGATTGGCGATGTTGCGGAGCATGCCGACCGCCACCACCGTCACGCTGCCATCGGGCTGGCTGGCCAGGATCTGGCGATAGAGCACGACCGCGTCAGGATATTCTTTGCTCGTAGGGAATTTGTGCGGATAGCGCTGGATGAGTTCCGCGGTGTAGCCGGGTTTGGTATGGAACCCTGAATCCTTCAGCGTGCCGACCGGAATTTCCGGACGGCCAAACCACGTGTTAATGGCATCCAGACAGGGCGCTATGGCGTCTGAAGAAATGCAGCCCATGGTCGCCAGAAGCTTCGCCTCACCGCGCTCGACCGCTCCGTGCAGGAGGAACAACGCGCCGACATCGTCGCAGTCACCTGCCATATCAGTATCGAAGATGATGTTTGGCGGTGGTTCGGCAGCCTGGCACAACTCGCTCTCTGTAACCAAGGCGATAATCAAGGCCAGTACCAGATGGGAACCCAGTCGGTTCCAACGGACATTTTTCTGAAAAAAAATTGACACGTTTCTCGGGAACTTCCGGTACCGCATATCCGCCTCCAAATGGATGAGCGTGCTACGCTCGCCCGGTCTAGGCCTCATTCACGTCTGATCCTGTCAAGCCTCTGACTCGTTAAGCATCGACAGCACTTCATCGCGCGACGGCATGCTCGCCTGCGCGCCGAGGCGGGTGACGGAGATCGCTGCTGCGGCCGCGGCAAACCGACCGGCGTCAATTTCTGATGCACCGGAAATCAGCGCCGTCGCGAACGCACCTGTAAAGCAATCCCCTGCACCGGTGGTGTCCACAACGGCGACAGAGAATGCCGGCACCACATGAAACACCTCGGAGGATACGACCATCGCGCCCCGCGCTCCGAGTTTTGCAATGACCTTACGCACACCTCGATCACACAGTTTCCGCGCCGCCCGGACGATCTGATCTTCTGAAGAGTCTTCAAATAGCGAATCACCTGAGAGAAACGCCAACTCCGTGAGATTCGGCATTAGGTAGTCGAGTTGCGAAAAAATCGTATCCGGGAGAGCCTGTGCGGGCGCAGGGTCAAGAATTACGCAGGCCCCCGCTTCGTGCGCCAGCTCGATTGCCCGAGAAACGGTTTTCAGTGGCACTTCCAATTGTACGAGCAACGCTGCAGATTGAGTGAGGACGAGCCGAGTTTTCTCTATACTCTCGGGAAAAAAGCTACCGTTTGCTCCAGGCACGACGATGATGCGATTCTCGCCGCTTTCCTCCACGCCAATCACCGCTGTACCGGTCGATTCGCCGTCGATCCGCTTCACGTGCTCGACGTTCACTCCGGCAAACTGAAGGCTCTGGATTTGCGCATCCCCGGCAGAATCAGCGCCCACCTGACCGATCATGACAGCCCGCCCCCCCATTCGTGAGACGGCGAATGCTTGGTTGGCCCCTTTGCCCCCACAGAACGTCCGAACGGATTGCCCGCTCACCGTCTCGCCCGGTCCGGGGAAGCGGTGAACGTTCAAAACAAGGTCTTGGTTGAGGCTGCCGAGAATGGCGATCTGATCTTTCATGCGTGCACCTCAGGGCGCGCCTGAACTGAGCCACAAGAGGATCGCACAACGAGATTCGACTGAAGAACAACCTGGCGAATGGCGCGCGACCGATCCGCGTGCCTGGCCAACAGGAGTTCCGCTGCCGTTCGCCCGAGTTCCCGCGCCGGCTGGGCCACGGCGGTCAACGGTGGATTGAGCGCCGCAGCCCAGGGCATGTCGTCGAAGCTCACGATGGCAAGGTCCTGCGGAATGCGCAGACCTAGTTCGTAAATCGCCATGAGCGCGCCCAATGTCATCAGATAGTTGGCTACGAACAGCGCACGGGGCCGGCGGGGGCCACGTAGTAGCGCCTTCGTGGCTTCGTACCCGCCTTCTTGACGGAAGTCGCTATGAACGAGCCATTCCGGAGGCATCGTCAGCCCGCGTGCGGTCATGGCATTGCTGAACCCTGCGAGCCGCTCCTGGGCGACGTCGTAGTGCGCCGGCCCGTTGAGCATCGCAATCTCGACATGGCCGAGCTTAATCAGATGCTCGGTCGCGAGGCGAGCGCCATCTGAGTTAGCCGTTTTCACCGAATCGACCGCCCATCCGGCCGGAACGCGGTCGATAGCCACGACAGGGAGGCCTGTCCAATCGAAGCTAATATAGTGCTCCGCCTCTGGGCGGCAGGGAATTAGCAGCAGTCCAGCTGCCCCGTCCGCTCGCAACACGCGGATTTCGTTGTCCTCTCGCTCGGCGGAGCCGTCCGAGTTGGCAATGAGCAACGCATAGCCGGCCTGATGCAGCGCCTCCTCCACACCGCGCACGATTCCGGTAAAGAAGGGGTTCTGGAGATCGGGGATCACGATTCCGAATACTTTCCGGTGCCGCACGCGGAGGTTTCGCGCGATACGGTTTGGCTCGTAGCCCATCTCCCGCGCCACCCGCAGCACACGATTCCGCACTGCCAGGCTGGCCGCATTCTTGCCGGCCAGAACGCGCGAAATCGTTGCGGTGGAAACGCCAGCTTGGGCAGCAACATGCTTGATCGTCACTTGACCTGTGGGTGTTGGCGCGGTCGGCTTCATACGTTTCGTGTAAACGATTACACGCGTATTGTCAATATTTTTATATATAGCGACGATTGACTTCCTCGAATATCCTGTTTTAATGACGTAATCGTTTACATACAAAGGAACGCATTATGACCCCGAATCGCCTGACGAGTACCCTGATGCTGACGCTCATTTTATCACTCGGTCTCGTGGCATGTGGCATATCGCCCACACCCCAGAAGCCGAAGGTCGCATTGGTCATGAAATCGCTCGCCAACGAATTCTTCCAGACCATGCAAAAAGGCGCCGAGGCGCACCAATCCAGCAATGGAAGCGCGTACGACCTGCTGGCCAACGGTATCAAGGATGAGCAGGACGTTACGAGACAGGTTCAACTTGTCGAGCAGATGGTCGCTCAGAAGTGCGATGCGATCGTCATCGCCCCGGCGGACTCCAAAGCCCTGGTGGGCGCCTGCAAGCGTGCGATGGATTCTGGCGCGGTCGTCGTCAACATCGACAATCGACTCAGTGAAGAGGTCCTCCGCGAACGCGGTCTGAAGATTCCGTTCGTCGGCCCGGACAATCGCAAAGGCGCGCGTCTCGCCGGCGAATACCTCGCCCGCAAATTAAAATCCGGCGACAAGGTCGCGGTGCTCGAGGGCGCGCCGGGCGCGTATAACGGAGTCCAGCGCAAGCTCGGCTTCGAAGAGGCAATGAAGTCAGGAGGCATGCAGATCGTCAGCTCCCAGTCTGCTAACTGGGAGACCGATAAGGCCAGCCGGATCGTGGCGGCACTGCTGATCGAGCAACCTGATGTCAAGGCAGTCCTATGCTGCAACGACAGCATGGCGCTGGGCGCAGTGGCAGCCTTGAAGTCGGCAGGGAAGACCGGGCAGGTTTATGTCATCGGCTTTGACAACATCTCTGCTGTTCAGCAACTGATCCGCGAAAAGAAGGTACTCTGCACGGTCGACCAGCACGGCGACAAACTCGCGGTTTACGGCATTGAGTACGCTCTCGAAGTGCTGAAGACCAAGCAGTCGCCAGCCGACCGTGAGACGCCTGTCGATCTGATCACGGAAGAGACGCTGAAATGAGTTTGGCGGGCACGACCGTCCTGAAACTCTCTGGCGTCAGCAAGTCGTTCCCGCCCGCCACACGCGCCCTCGTCAGTGCGGATCTAGAATTACGGACCGGCGAAGTACACGCGCTGCTCGGCGAGAACGGCGCCGGCAAGAGCACGCTCTCGCAGATCATGGCGGGCCTTCTTTCTCCGGACGCCGGCGAGATGTTTCTGCACGGACAACGCTACGCGCCGCCCAGCCGAAAAGATGCGGAGCGCATGGGCATTCGAATAGTGTTGCAGGAGCTCAATCTCATCCCGTCGTTGACCGTCGCTGAAAGCATTTTTTTCGACAGGCTTCCGCATCGGTTCGGTTTTATCCGTCGCAAAGAGCTAAATGCCCAGGCACTCCCGCTACTCCGCGAGGTGGGACTTGGGTCCGTCGATCCAGAAACGCGAGTCGGCGATCTGGGTGTGGGCCGACAGCAACTTGTGGAGCTCGCCACCGGACTGTCTAGTCGCTGCGACGTACTCATACTGGACGAGCCCACGGCGGCACTGACTGACGAAGAGGCCGAGTTGCTCTTCACGCACATTCGCCAGCTTCGGAGCGCCGGCGTGGCGATTGTCTACATCTCCCACCGGATGAGTGAGATCGCCCGCATCGCCGACCGGGTCACCGTTCTGCGCGACGGGCAGGTCGTTGCCACTCGCGAAGCAGCAGGCTTGTCGCTGGAGGAGACCATCAAACTCATGGTCGGTCGCGAGTTGACCCGCACGGCGATCCGAAATGCCTCGCCTTCGAAAACAGACGTCGCTCTCAAAGTCACTGGTTTGCGGGCAGGGCCTGCCGTGCGCGACGTCAGCTTCGAACTCTATCGCGGCGAGATTTTTGGATTCGCGGGCTTGATGGGTTCCGGACGCACAGAAACGTTGCGCGCCATCTTCGGGGCCGACCCGAAGCAGGCGGGCGACATCTATATCAACGGTTCCGATGCGCCTGCTGCTATTCGTTCGCCGCGTGATGCGGTCCGGCAGGGTATTGCGCTGCTCACTGAAGACAGGAAAGGACAGGGCTTGCTGCTGCCTTGGTCGGTAAAACAGAATATCACACTGACGGCGATGCCGCATGCTGCGACGGGTTGGATAGATGCCCAAAGGGAGCGCGACGACGCCGCGCAGTTGTCGAAGGATTTGGGCGTGCGGTGCGCCAGTATCGAGCAACCCGTTCGCGAGTTGAGTGGCGGAAATCAGCAGAAGGTGGTGATTGCGAAGTGGCTAAACCGGGACTGCGACGTCCTGCTCTTTGATGAGCCCACCCGCGGAATTGATATCGGTGCCAAGTTTGAGATATACCGGCTTCTTACCGATCTTGCCGCGCGGGGCAAGGCACTTATCGTCGTCTCATCCGATTTACCGGAGCTTCTGGCCATTTGTGACCGCATCGGTGTGCTTTCGGCCGGCGTGCTGGTCCAAACCTTTACGCATGAAGAGTTCGATCCCGACGCGATTATGACTGCGGCATTGAGGCATCACGTAAGTCCGCGTGGTGCCGAGAACACCCGGACGAGAGTATCACCATGAACCCTACCGGCCGACCCAACCTCCGCCAACACCTCTCCGAGTACCTCGCCCTTCTCCTGGTTCTGCTGATCCTGGGGGCATTTTTTAGCGCTGTGACGGATCACTTCTTTAGTATGACCACGTTCCGTACCATTGCCAATCAAGCACCTGAATCGATTCTCATCGCCGTGGGGATGACGTTCGTTTTGATCGTCGCCGGTATCGATCTTTCGGTTGGTTCACTGCTCGGACTGTGCGGCGCAGTGCTCGGGTTCTGCCTGACGCGGCACTCATTTCCCCTGCCTGTGGCAATCCTGACGTGCCTCGCGGTTGGCGCCGTCGGCGGCCTGTTGAACGGCCTTGTGATCGTGCGCTGGGCACTACCGGCGTTTATTGTCACACTAGGCATGCTTGAGGCCGCCCGCGGAGGGGCGTACCTCGTCTCGGGGTCGAAGACTGCTTATATCGGCCCGCAAATCGAGCGGCTCGCAGAGATCAATTTGGTCGGTATGTCGCTGCCGTTCTTGATCGCGATCGCCGTTGCCGTCGCCGGACAGGTGGTTCTGACACGAACCGTCTTCGGGCGCTACATGACCGCCATCGGCACCAACGAAGAGGCCGCCCGCCTCGCAGGCATTGATCCAAGACCGATCAAGGTCGCGGTGTTCGTCATCAGCGGACTGCTGGCAGCGATCGCGTCGGTCGGCAATGTCGCCCGTCTCGGGGCGGCCGATCCTAATGCCGGAATCGGATTCGAGCTGAACGCGATTGCCGCCGTCGTGATCGGAGGCACAAGTCTCATGGGCGGGCGCGGATCTGTAGTTAATAGCGTCCTTGGCGTTCTGATCATCGCGGTGCTGGAGAATGGCCTTGCGCAAATGGGAGCTCAGGAGCCCGTCAAGCGGATAGTTACCGGCGGCGTAATCGTCGCGGCCGTTATCCTCGATCATTACCGCGTCAAGCACTCGTGTCTACATAGATAGTTTTTAACAATTCTCTACTGACCTAGAATCGGCAATGGTACCTGTTTTAGGCTGCGCAGATAGGAAACTAGATCTCGCACCTCATTTGCCGGCAATAAGTTCAGCAATCCTTCAGGCATCAGCGATACCGCTGTTGATTTAAGAGTGTCAATCTCCGTGCGCGCAACGACCACTGTTTCATTCTGGTTCCGGATCGTTATCGTCTCTGCATCGTCGCGAACTAGCACGCCTGTGAAAACCCGCCCTTTGCGGGTCTTCAGGATGGAAACTTGATGTTCCTTTGCGACGATCGCGCTGGGATCGATCACGTTCAATAGAACGTAATCGAGGTCCGCACGGTTGCTCCCGGTCAGATCCGGCCCAATGTTTCCGCCCGTTCCGAAGAGCGAATGACAGGTCTGACAGGATCGAACAAAAACCGCTCGCCCATTTGACGGATTCGCATTTCGCAATATGTCAGGCGTAAGCGCCTGCTTGTACTTGGCGATCTCGGCGAGAGTCTCCTCTGAGGTTCGCCGTGAGCCCCACGTCTGAGCTAAATAGGTATTGATTTCAACGTTGCCCAACGCTTCCAATTGGCGGAAGGTAAACGCCGTAACGCTCTGACGAGGCACAACGCCCGCCTTAAGCGCAGCTATTAATGGCAAGGCGTATTCAACGCGCACGGCCAGCGTGCTGAGTGCGTCCTGCCGATCCGTGTCGGTAAGTTTTGGAAAAACTTGCAACAGGATTTCGGGTGTCCGGGGATCGTCGTAGCCGGCCAATGCGCGAATGGCTGGGCCACCTAGTTTTGGATCGGCAGTAAGATCCAGTAGCAGACCGGAAAGGTTCGGTACGCGAGCTTCCAGAAGGGATTCGAGTGCATGCAGGCGCTGCTCTGGGTTGGCGGCTGCATTCGCCGCTTTTTGCCTTAGTGCCGCTGCGACTGCTTTATCTCCAAAAAGTAACGCAAGCTCTTCGACGAGCGCGTGCACCTCCGAACTTGAGCTTTTTGAAAGCACCGAGGCGGCCTCAGCCCAGCCCGGTGGCTCTTTCAAATTGTGTTTTCCGCGTAAGGCTTCGCGCAGCCCCTTTAAAATATCTATCTGAAAATCAGTTTCCGCGGGTTTCTGGAGCATCTCCACGAGTAGGCTTGTGGCGCCGACCTCTTCCTCGGCTTTGGCACGACCTGTTACTATAAGCATTGCAGCCAAAGCTGTAACAATGGCCAGCGTTCTGTGGCGCATTCGGGTTTCCTTCTGAATGGCTGAATGGCTACTTCTTGCTTGCGATACGTCGAGCAATGTACTGGCGAAGGAGCGGGATCTTAGTGCCCGCCAGCAAGCGCGCGCCGGCCTTTAAATCGGAACCCACCAACGGCTCGATGCCGTACCAGATCATCAGCGGAATTTGGGCGTCATCCGCGTCCTGTGCCCACCCCGCCAATCCCATCGCGACTTCTATGCGGTGCTCCACGGGCATGCGCTGCAGTGCCGCTGCCAGGAAGAGCCTTACCATTGGCGAGTTGTCTTTAGCTGCCAGGAGGGCCCATTTTTTGACTGTGGCTTCAGAAGGCTTACGGTCCTCCGCCAGGAACCGGATAGCCCAGCCCCGAATATGTTCGTCCTCGTGATCCAGTTTCTCGAGCAAAGTCTTCTCATCGAGACCGCCACTTACTTGAAGCGCCCAAAGCGCACGCAATTTGCGCGTCACGTCGGGATTGGAGGCGAACATGTCGTGCAGTAATTTATGAGCGGCCGTCAGGTCTATGCCTTCGGCCGCGCGCTGTTGGAGGTTCAGCCGCGCCTGCCGGACAAACCAATCGTTCCGGGAAAGTTGTAATGCGACCAGTTCGGCGTCAGTGTGTTTCGCAATGTCGAAGTTGGCCGGCGGAACCTTTGGGGTGCCGTACACGATCTTAAAAATTTGCCCGCTGGTGCGGTGTATGCCCGTCTTGCCGTGACACTCCCCGGTGTCACTCCAGTTACTCACGTATACGCCGCCGTCCGGGCCGTATTTAAGACTGATTCCCCGAAACCACGGATCGCTGGAAATCATGAAGTCCGGCGCGTGTTTACCCGTGTAGCCGGCCCCTTTGCGTTCGAGCACGTCATTGTTCACACGGTGGCCGTGGATATTGTTCATGAAGATACTATTGCGATAGGTCGCGGGCCAATTGTCGCCCAGGTAAATCATGGCCCCGCTGTGGGCGTGGCCACCACCGGCCTGCTCGTTTGCCTTGCCGGTTCCCGACTTCTCCCACGGGCCACCTCCATAATGCACATGATCCGAGCAACACTTCAGTTGGCCATAGGTGTTGGGAGTGTAGTCGTTGCCGTACATCCTCTGGTAGTGGGCACCTGGAATCAGGTGCCAAAGATGCCCCAGCACACAGTTCGTAAAAAACCCCTGACCGTGCTCGTCGAAGTCCAAGCCCCACGGATTAACAGTGCCCTCAGCGACCACTTCAAAAATCTTCTTTGTCGGATGGTAGCGCCAAACTCCTCCATTGAACTTGACGCGCTCATCCGACCCAGGCTTGCCGACTTGCGACTCTCCCTGAATTCCCTGCATCCCGTAGATCCAACCATCGGGTCCCCATGTTAATCCGTTAAAGACACAGTGGCCGATGCCCCCCTTATTCCATCCCGTCAACAGTATCTCCGGCGGTCCGGCGGGGGTGTCATCCGCTTTTTGAGGTATGAAAACGAGGTTGGGCGTTGAGCAGGCGAAAATACCGCCGAAGCCCGGCAGGATGCTGGTGAGGTTCTGAATACTTTCCATGAAAACTTTGCGCGACTTGAAACGACCGTCTCCATTGTCTTCAAAGATGAGTATGCGATCCCACGCTTGCTGATTTGCCGCGCGCCACGGACCGCCCGCGTGCTCGAACGAATAGCACTCCGCGACCCAAATACGCCCGCGATCATCAAATGACATGGAAATGGGCTGTGCGACGTTCGGCTCGCCGGCAAATAGCGTCACCGCGAACCCCTCAGGGACAGTGATTTTCTGGAGGGCTTCCTCGGGTGTAAGAGGCACGTTCTTGTTATTTGTATTTTTAATTCCAGCAGGGTATGCAGGAGATTCCGCTGAAAAACTTAATCCAGCCACAAAGAAAATCACGACAACTAAAACGATCACCCCTTTAGCCATTCGATCTTCTCCTCGTCGTAATGCTGAAAAACTCTCAGTCCGCAATGTCGAAACTGTCGCGAGTTCACGTTGTTTAATTCTTGTCATCGTCATCGTCTTCGTCATCGTCATCGTCGGTTTCGACTTCAGGATCTTCTGTTTCTTTACGGATAATTCGTCCTTGCTCGCTGACTTGCAGTTCAACGTTCTTACCCTCCCAGGTTCCCTGGGATTCGTAGACCGTTGTTCCCTTTGCGAAAATCTTGCGAGTCTCTCGAACGTCCTTTCCAATTTCGTGGTCGATAACTTTTTTGACGGCTTCCGGAACACTGATCAGTTCAACTTTTTCGTTGGAAGCTAGAATGGTGCCCGTGGCTGAAATGGTAAATTTGCCTCCGTTGTCCTCATTCGAGTCCGGAACTTCTGCTTCAATGTTGAAAGCGGTTCCCTCTGGCGTTACGACCTTGTGCGCGTCTTCAAAAGTGGCGCCTTTGATCCTGCTTTCCAAAGCCGACTTCACAGCCTCAGGCACTTCTGAAGCCGCGACTTCCGATTCTTTCCGAAGAACCGTTCCGTTTTCTGCGATATGAACACAAATCTCTTTGCTCTCTGCTTCGGCTTCGATAATGAAGACCAAAGTCCCCTTTAGTTTTTTAGTGTGAATCTGTTTGGTACTTGAGTTGAAGCCGAGTTCAACACCTGCAGCTGCTCGAACGGCATCAGGGAGTTGTTCCGCGGGCAGATTTTCCTCGTCGCCGTCGGCAAGCAGGTTGCATTGAGAAATTCCGAGACAAAACGCAATCATCCCGATCCAGCACAATTGTGTTTTCATGATTTAACTCCTTCAGGGTTCGATGCTGGAACATACCATCCTGAATTTTGGATCGTGGTTTAATTAGAATGGAATTAATTATTTAGAACTTTGCGTAGCGTGAATAGGAATGCCGCGCCCGACTCACGATCAGGACGTGCGCGACAAATTAAGTCCCCACCGAAAGCGCGGACGCTGGAGCGGGCAATAGCCAGACCCAGACCCAGGCCATCGGCGTTGTTGCCCACTGTTCGTGCAGTATCTAGGCGCACCAGCGGTTGAAAAATGCGCTCCCACTCCGCCTCTGGAATTCCAGGTCCGCGATCAAGAACCAACACTTCCACCCGTTCAGGCCGGTCTACGACGTGTATCTCAGGGGAAACTCCGGGTGCATAACGCAGTGCATTCGAGAGCACGTTGGCAATTGCAGCCCGCAACAACTCCGGATCGGCGGTGACCTGAATGTCGTGCGGCAGCGCATGCAAAATGGCAGTCCCGCTTTCGGCCACACTTTGTGTGAGCAGACTGCAGAGGGCCACAGGTTTGGCGTTCGCGGCCAACAGTTCACTTCCGCGGGTCAGATGAAGCAGGCCTTGTATCAATCTCTCCAGCCGTTCTGCGTCAGCTAAAAGATCGTCCATGGCGTCGCGGTACTCCGCCGCCGAATGATCCCGTCGCCGGTAGACTTCGATGGTGGTTTTTAATTGCGCAAGAGGCGTTCGCAGCTCGTGGGCTGCCGCGGATGAGAAACGCCGTTCTCGCTGCAAGCCCTGATCGATGCGCTCCAGCATGCCGTTTAATGCAGCGCGCAGAGCAACATATTCTGCGGCACTGCTCGTGTTGAGAATGCGCAACGCAAGTGAGTCCGGCCCGATTTCAGTAGCCTGTCGCGCAATCTGCGCGAGCGGTCTTAGTTGCCAGCGGATCAACAGCACCACTAACAGAGCTGTCCCCACCAAGGCAAAAGGGCCGACCGTCCAAAGATTGGAGAGAAGACGGTTCAGCTCTGCCTGCGCGGATTGCGTAGGCGTAAAGGCCGTTAGTTGCAGCTCAATACGCTTCTTGCCTTCGAAGTAAAAATGGATGGGTTCAAAAATCTCCAGTACATCCGACCCTATGAATTTACCGTTTCGGTCGATTTCAATCTTGTATGTTTGTCCTCTCAAATTGGCGCGAAAGGAATAAAAACGCACGCCGTCATTCTCGTCATCTTCGACATGGCGCAGGGTGCAGCCAGGCAATGCGTTTCGCGCAGCCTGCTTGATGACTTCCGGGACGTTCAGCAAACTTGCCTCGCCCTGTTGCAAGTCGGTGGAGCGTACTATGGGCCATTTTTTTTCACCAAAGGTAGCCACCGTCGAGAAGGACTGCATGTTCTCCTCGGGCGCGGGATTGGATTGCCAGAGTGTTCGGTCACCCGACAAAGAAATGCGCCAATAGGACGCCGCACTAGGCGGCTCGGCAATAGTACGAATTGCGAGAGTGCCTTCGGCGGCCTCAACCTCCGACATTTCATGCAGCCAGTGGATCCTCGCATCAAGCGCGCGAGTTTGATCGGCCTCAAGAGACGCCCGTACCGACTCGTAAAAAATGGCGGTGGCCGCAAGCCCGCTGAGCAAGAGCACGCCGGTTACAAGGAGCGCAACGCGATTGGCCACGGACATATTTCAGGGCTCCCGGCCGAATTGGTAGCCAACGCCTCGTACGGAATGAATCAGACGTGTTCGGCTTGAACTCTCCAGCTTGTTGCGAAGGTAATTGACGTAAACATCCAGCACATTTGACGTACCGTCGTATTTGTCTTCCCAGACGCTTTCATAGAGCACGGAGCGAGATAATACTTGGTCCACACGGGCCATGAGAACACGCAGCAGGCCGAACTCCCGCGACGAAAGCATTAATCGTTCGCCGCCGCGCATGGCAATTCCCCTCGCGGGGTCGAGTTCAACATCCGCGTACCGGACCACGGAACCCGTGCGCGATCCCGTGCGGCGCATAACGGCTCGCATGCGAGCCAGAAGTTCCTCAAAAGAAAACGGCTTGGTGAGGTAGTCGTCGGCTCCGCAGTCCAGTCCAACGATTCGATCGCGGACGCCGTCCCTTGCGGTGATTAAAATGACTGGAACATCAGAGCGCGTCGCACGCAGTTCGCGAATCACGGCGAGTCCATCCAACTTCGGCATGTTGATGTCCAGCAGGACGACGTCGTATTCGCCCGAGAGCGCCAACTGAAGTCCCTGCTCACCGTCCGCAGAAATATCCACGCCGAAGCTTTCTTGCTTAAGCCCTTTCTCAATAGACTTTGCCATGCGCAAAGAATCTTCAACGACGAGAACTTTCATTATCCCCGGGCTCCTGATTAATTTGGAACACTAAGCGGGTGAACGGCAGAATGGTATTTGAATTAGAAAACCTCTAATTAAGTGGACCGGCGGCGGGAGTTGAGCAGCGCAATGCCGAGAAGGAAACTGAACCCATTCGTCATCTCGCTCAAAGTTACATGGACTTTTACAACAGCCTGCGACCGCATCAATCGAAAGACAATTACCCGCTTGGAACGCCCACTGATTTCAGGCCTCTCGCAACCGGCGCAATCAAGTGCCAGGAGTTCCTGGGTGGATTGCTCAAGCACTACCACCGCGAAGCAGCCTGAGCATCTATCACTATTCAGTTTTCAAAATATCTATTCTGACACATTAATCTATACGATGCCGCTCGTTTTCCCCGTTGAACCCATGCTTCTAAAGTCCGCGAAGCAGCTCCCTGCCGGCATCGGATCCTCATTTGAGCCCAACCTCGAGGGATTTCGCGCCTTGCTCTTTATCGAGCGTGGATACGACTCCTCGCGTCATTCCGACCGTGTCCGCGAGCTGACTGGGATTTACAACTCCTGCGTCAAGCAGTGGAAGAGCATTCCAAATTCGCCCTGAAGTCTCCGAGCCGGAAACGGAGCTTGCCATCCGTGTACCGTCGGGTGTGAAGGATAAGCATCAACGCGTCCCAAAATTCCTTTTAGCGTGAGCGTCTCCTGACCAGTGGCGAGATCCCAGAACTTGATGACCTGTTCACGACACGCTATAGCACCTTGCCGAAAACCTCGCCGTCATTTTTCTTCGGCCGGGTGGCATCGGCTTGCACCGACAAACGCGGCTTGCGCCCCATAAAAAGTGCCACCGAGTTGCGAAACAAATCGGTGCCGGGCGCGCTTGCATTTCAGCCACACTCAAATCATTGGGGGCGTGCGCGAACTTAACGGACTTCACCGAATGCGATTGAGAACACCGCGTCCTGCCATCATAATCCGCAGACCGTACAATTTCGTGCTGGCCTGAGAATTGAAACGGAGACGTAAAATATGCTGTATGTTCGTTCTGTTGCGCTGATGGTGCTGTTCGTTATGCTGTTCGTTATAGGGCTGCGCCTGAATGCCGTGGAAGACCCGCAGCCTTTTGGACCCGACTTTCCCCGCCTCGATTCCTGGTGCGTCGGCGAATGGTGGAACTGGAAGCCCGCCAATCCCAACGCGAAAAACCCGCAACTGCCGCCCTTCAAACTGGATGTCCCGCGCGACGAAGTCGTCGCCTTCGCGCTCTACGCCCACGACGGCGGCGTTCTGAAAATCACGGCGCAACTCTTCCCGCTTAAACCCGGCGAACCGCGCGAAGCCCGCCTGGAATTTCAGCGCGACGGCGTCTGGACCGAAGCCGCCAAAGCCCCCGTGCTCTACCCCGGCTGGGACGTCCATTTCCGCGTTGAAAAATGGGACGCGTCAAAGAACGTGCCCTACCGCGTGCTCCACGGCGAAGGCGCGCGCTTCAAAGGCCTCATCCGCCGCGATCCCATCGACAAAGACACGCTCGTGGTCGGCTCGCTTTCCTGCAATTCCACCCGCACCACGGGTGAACGCAAAGAAATCATCGCGAACCTGCTCGCGCACGATCCCGATTTCCTCTTCTTCGCCGGCGACCAGACCTACCGCCACACCGAACACACCTTCGGCTGGATCGAATTCGGCATGCAGTTCCGCGACGTCCTCCGCGACCGTCCCACCGTCACGATTCCCGACGATCACGACGTCGGCCATCCCAATCTCTGGGGCGAAAACGGCGTGAAATCCAAACGCCAGGACGGCGCCGACGGCGGCTACTTCTTTCCGTCCGCTTACGTCAACATGGTCCAGCGCCAGCAGACTTGGCACCTCCCCGACCCGGTCGATCCCTCCCCGGTCGAACAGGGAATCACCGTCTATTTCACGCGCATGCGCGTGGGTGGAGTGGACTTTGCCATTCTGGAAGACCGGAAATTCAAGACCGGGCCTTTCGGCGAGATTCCCGAAATGGGCCCACGCCCCGATCACATCAAGGACCCTGCCTACGACCGCAATGCCGTCAACAAGCCCGGCCTCCAACTGCTGGGCGATCGCCAACTGCGCTGGCTGAAAAATTGGACCGCCGACTGGCGCGGCGCGCAGTTGAAATGCGTTCTCTCGCAAACGGCCTTCTGTGGCGCCGTCCACATGCACGGCGGTGTCGATTCGCGCCTACTCGCCGATCTGGATTGCAATGGCTGGCCGCAAGCCGGGCGCGATGCCGCGCTCCGCGTCATCCGCCAGGCCTGGGCTCCGCACCTTTGCGGTGATCAGCATTTCGGCGTCGTCGTCAAGCACGGCATTGAAACCTTCGGCGACGGTCCCTACAGCTTCACCAATCCGGCGATCATCAACACCATCTACGGCCGCTGGTGGCATCCGGAGGACGAGCAACCAGGAGCCAAGCCCGTGCCGGGCAGCCCTCTGCCGTGGACTGGCGATTATCTGGATGGTCTCGGAAACAAAATTTCCATGCTGGCCTACGCCAACCCCGCCGATGTCAAAGACGAGAAACAGCGCGGCGATGGCTACGGCCTGGTGCGATTCAACAAAATAGACAGGACGATAGTCTTCGAATGCTGGCCCCGTTTCGCGAAAGTCGCCGACGGCGATAAAGCCCAATTCCCGGGCTGGCCGCTCAACTTCAAGTACGATGACAACGATGGCCGCGCCGTAAGCGGATTCCTGCCTGAACTGAACATCAGAGGCCACGCGAATCCGGTGGTGCAGGTCATCCATGAAGCAACCGGCGAAGTGCTCTACTCTGTGCGAGCGCCCGCTGCGCGTTTCCAGCCGCGCGTTTATGGAGCGGGCACCTACACCATTCGCGTGGGCCGCGACACGCCCGAAGGTTTCGAAATAAAAGGGCAGACTCCGTCAACAAAAGGGAGCGCCAACACGATCGACGTACAGTTGGCGCCAGCAAGGCAGTGAAAAAATAAATATAAGTGTGGCTGGCGACACTAACAGCCGCTTGCTCTAAACTTGGAGCCACTGGCGGCCTTATGCAGCTAATGCCAGCAGCAGATTGACTTCACGTTTTCCTCATCACTGTTGAGCATCTTACGCGCGGTTGTTGACTACGATTCTGAAAAGTGGTTGGGAGCTGACCATTCAATCAAATACCAGTTTAAGTGAATGCATAATCGTGGTCGGCGTTCATAGGTGAGAACCGGTCAGTTTATCGACTAACGCCAGGTTCGGTATGCTTCCCGGTCAAGTACGTAAGCAACTTCGAAGCGAGGTTACGCGCGATGAATTCAGGCTGCTGAAGAACGAACCTAAGGCACTCAGGGCGCCATCATTTGTCCTGAAACTCAATTTTTGAACAGGACGCTACAAATGCGTTTGGGAAATTCAGCTTTCGTTTGTCGGAGCCACTTGTCGCAAAACGACAATATAATGGCGCAATAAACTTGCAAGCACGAAGTATACTAGTGGTTCGTCAGGACTGAATTGACGGGTGGGTTGAGTGGATTTTTGCCGTGATCGAGGCGCCAGCATCGGAGCATATCAGTCCGATATGTGACGATGCTGGCAACGAAGAGCACGGCAAAAAGCCGCCAAACCACCCGTCAATTCATGCCTGACGGACCACTAGGTGCTTGAGTCTTAAGTTTTATGAATTGCGATCGGAGATGCAGATTGACTCTCCCATGGCTTTCTTTGAGTATGATGAGGATTTTGCCGCATGCCAGCGATCACCGGAAACTGAAGATGAAGCTTACACGGATCCGCGCCTACCGCGTCGAACTGCGGCTGGTCGTGACCACCTTCGAGTGGTCCAGCGGAAGGCGCCCAGGCACGCCAATGTCGAGAATTTCCCTGCTGATCACTCTTGGAGCCATGCTGTTATTCAGCGCCGTTCCGGCTGTATTCGCGGAGGCAATCGTACCCGGACTGGCATCCAGCCAACTTGATCCGGAGCTGAAGGGCCAGGTTCTGATTGAGGAATTGAATTGCGCGGCTTGTCACACGAGCGACACGTCCCTGGCGGCTCGATCGAAGAAAGCACCGCGCCTCACCGAGGTCGGTTCCCGGGTGAACCCGAATTACCTTGAGGCGTTCATCCGTAATCCGCAGGGGACCAAACCCGGCACCACGATGCCGGACATCCTGACACAACTCGGCGAGGAGGAACGGAAACAGGTTGCAACGTCCCTCACCCACTTTTTATTATCGCTGAAGAAGAATGACTTTTCGCTGCAGCCGCTCGATGCGGTAGCCGCGCAGCACGGTAAACGCCTCTTCCATTCCCGGGGATGCGCGAACTGCCATTCGCCCCGCGATGACAAAGGAACCGAGGTTCTCGCCAAGACGTCCGCCCCGCTGGGTGCGCTGGAAAAGAAATACAGTTTCAAAAGCCTGGTTAATTTTCTGCGACAACCGCACGCCAGCCGGCCTTCCGGACGCATGCCCGATCTGCGCCTGCAGGGAAAAGACATTGAACGCATCGCCCATTATCTGCTGCAGGACACCCGGATGCCAGGTTCCCTTGCCTACACTTTGTATCGCGGGCAAGTGTGGGAAGGGCTGGACAGCGACAAGGTGAATGCGGAACGGGCTGGACTGGTGAAAGATTTTGCTTTGGAGAGTTTAGGCAGCGTCCAGCATCAAACCGGGATCAAATATGAAGGCTGGTTGAACATTGCCAATAAGGGGCGCTACACGTTCTTTCTGAAAATGAACGGCGGTTCGTTATACGTGGACGGAACGCAAATCATCCAGCAGGGCCCCAGCGACCGGCGCGGGATAAAGGAATTGGAAGGTGCGGCAGAACTGGCCGCAGGCTGGCGAAAGATACAGCTCACTTATTTTCACACTGGGCAAGCGCCGAAATTCTCCTGCGAAATGGCAGGTCCGCAATTTGAACGGCAGGCGATTCCTTCGTCGATACTGTCGATTTCCAACGAAATAATTCCGGTCTTTGAACCGCTCAAGGTGAATGCAGAACTCGCGGCGCGTGGACGGGAACAATTCGGGAAACTCGGCTGCGCGAATTGCCATAACGATCTCCAGGTTCCTTCCAAATCCGGAGTCGCTTTTGCAAAGCTTGATTCCAGCCGCGGATGCTTGAGCGATGCCGCTGGCCCGTGGCCGCGCTTCGATCTGAGTGCGGAACAGCGCGGCTTGATCGCCAAGGCATTGCCGCATGCGGAACAACCGCAACTCGATGATAAGCAACGGCTAAACAAGACCCTGGTTACATTCAATTGCACAGCCTGTCACGAACGCGCCGGTCTCGGAAAAATGGCTCCGGAGCGCAATGCGCTATTTACGGGAACCCAGGAAGGGCTGGGGGATCAGGGCCGCCTGCCTCCGCCCCTGACTCACGTAGGAGCGAAGTTGCAACCTGAATGGATCACCGAAGTGTTACTGCACGGAAAACGCCAGCGCGGATACATGGATGCGAGCATGCCGCAGTTTGGCGAAGAGAACGTCGGGCATCTCGTGGAGTTGTTCGGCAAGGTTGATGAACTAGAAACAGTGACCATTCCTAAAGTTGCCAACATTCAGGATTCCAAAAGTGCCGGCTGCGAAATGATCGGCACCAACGGACTTAGTTGCATCGCCTGCCATGACTTTAACGGGCAGAAATCGGGCGGAGTGAACGCGCTCGACATCGTGTACGCGACCGAGCGACTCAAGAAGAACTGGTTCCACCTCTACTTGCGGCAGCCATCGCGCTTCCACCCCACGGTGATCATGCCCAGCTACTGGCAAGACGGTCAGTCCACCCGTCCGAACATTCTAGGCGGCGACGTCGCGCAACAGATCGAAGCTCTGTGGATCTACCTGGAGGACGGCATCCGAGCAAAGAAACCAGCAGGTTTGTCCCGACAGTCGAGCGAACTTCGCGTAGGAGATGTGACGGAGATCTGCCGGGGGCGTAGTCCTGCTGGATATCGCGGGATCGGCGTGGGTTATCCAGAGCGCATCAATCTGGCTTTCGATTCTGCGGAAATGGTGCTGCGTCACCTCTGGAAAGGCGAGTTTGCAAACGTTGATTCGGGTTCATTTCAGATGCGGGGAACTGATAAAATTTCCTTCCCCCCCGGCATTCCCTTTCACCGCCTGAAATCACTGGAGGACAACTGGCCCTACAAGGGAAAAACCAATTATCCGTTCCCTCAAGATCATGGATACCAATTCCGCGGCTATCATCTGGATGCCATGCGAAGGCCAACTTTTTTTTACCACTATGGCGACATCGCAGTGGAGGATTTTTTCGAGGACGTACGTGACAAGAACGGCAAGGCATTTTTCAAGCGGACTTTCAGGTTTGATACCCCGGCTGAACAGGCGCCTTTCTATTTCCGCGCAGCCGCTGGCAAAAAAATAACCCCGCAATCAGAGCGCAGTTTCGGCATCGATCAACTCCAACTGCGCATCACCAGCGATCACAAAGGAATCGTGCGCGAAGGCGAGGTATTGATTCCCCTCACCCTGTCCACAGGGCGCTCCACTCTCACCTTGGAGTACCAATGGTAAGCGAAGCAGCTTGAGCACACTCATGATGAACGAGTTCGAATGGGGCCGCGAAAGAAATGTTACACGGACTTCGGGAGACCATCACTGCAACACGCAAGGCAATCCAAGTCGATCCCCGGTACGTAGAGGTTTGGAATAAGAACATTCTGGCCATTGAAAAGCTGATCAAGGAAATCGAGGCCGACAAGAACCCGGCACCTGTAAGAGTTCACCGGCGAGAAAAGGACAATCATGAACTAAATGAATGCTAAAACAACAAGCGCAGTGGTTGTCATGTCATTGGTGGCGAATGCGGTGATGGCCGAGCAGGCTGAGGCAAGCAAGCCGCGGCATGATGGCAAGCCGGCTGACATGACCAAGCCGGCCCAAGTCAAGACAATAAGGTAACGTTTGTCTGAGATAGTTCTTTTGTCCGCGAAATTCGACAATCGCCACGCTTCAAGCAGTTTATACGCCATTGGCAAAAGGCACATGTTTTTAGTCAACCGTTTTAGAGGACAAAATGTGAAACATACTCTCGTTCTCATCGCTCTCGCCGTGCTTCTTATCCGAAGCGGAATTTGCGCTGAGGAATCGCCGTCGCTGGACGAACTGACCGCCAAAGCCACGACGGGCGATGTCCGCGCGCAGCACGCGCTCGCTGTCCGCTACCGCGAAGGCAAGGGTGTGGAGAAGGATTACGTTCAGGCGCTGCGCTGGGGTCATCTGGCCGCCGATCGTGGCGATGCGGCGGCGATGGATTTTATCGGACACGCCTACTTGACCGGGCGCGGAGTGAAGCGCAACCCGTCGGTCGCATTCGGTTATTTTCGTGCCGCTGCGAGCACGTCCGCTCAAGCCGCGTTTAATCTGGGTCAATGTTATTTTGGCGCTCAAGGTGTCGAACTGGACATCCCCAAGGCGCTTGAGAGCTGGAAAAAGGCCGCCGAAATGGGGAATGGCCGCGCGGCGGTCAACGCGGCGATGGTCTACCTGTCCGGTGAAGGCGTCCCGGCCAATCCTCAGGAAGCGCGCCGGCTGGCCGCGCGGTCAGCGGAATTGGGCGATGTTTCCGGGCTGGTGGTCATGGGCGAGATCCATTTTCAGGCCGGAGAAATCGAGCAGGCCCGAGCTCTTTGGACCAGAGCCTCGCGCATGAAACCCGTCGGCGCGACAGGCCAGCCGGTGCAGCCTTCCGAAAATATGTCCGCGCAAGAAGGCGCTGATCTCTTGAAGCTGATCGACTATCGGCGTCGAAAATGCGAACCGGGGGTCTTCGCATTTGTCGACTCGCCACACGTTCATCAGGGATACAATAATTGCGGCGCCACCTCCACAACGATGCTCGCGCGCTTCCAGGGCAAGACGATCGGTGCGTGGGAATATAAACGGCTCTGTCCCAGCCCGGCTGGAACTGGCACAGACTGGGGCGATCTGCTGAAAGCGTCCGAGAAAATCGGCCTGCACTGGAAATTGGTGACCTTCACGCCGGACGATGCCGGTTTCAAACAAGGCACGGATTTTCTCAATTCGGAACTCGACGCCGGCCGCCCCGTCGTGATCGATTTCAAATTCATCGGGCCGGAATACCCCGGTGGCGAGGCCGGCCATACGCTGGTTGTCGCCGGTTATATCGCGGCGGAGAACCTCTACATTCTGCGCAACCCCGCGATCGCGTCGCCCGGTCTGGAGCTCATCACCGCCAAAGATCTCAACCGCTATTGGCGCTCCAACCGCTACGGCGCGCTCGCCCGAAACATCCTTTCCCGGCCCGCGATTGTCATTGTGCCGGCCACGGAATGTTTGCCCAAATGACATGCACCCGCCCCTCATCTCTACTACAGGAAAGACAAAATGAGCGGCCACAAAACCCTTGAGCTGATATCCGTCGCCGTTTTCTCGGCCATCGCCCACGCTTTCGGCGCTCCCGGCGACACGGCCATTGGACGCCCCCATCGTCAAAGATCCCCTGAATTCCATAGAATTACACAGGTACAAGTCCAATAAACCAGAAAAACAAATCTGTGCATTAGAAAGCCGCCCTTTCGATAGGGGTGGTTTTTTTTGCGTTGGCGATCCGGGCGCGGTCACCAGGCCGTCTTCCGGATTTTTCTGGAATATCCTGGCCGAAAAAATTGCATTCCAAAATTTCTAATCGAGAGCGGCTTGAGGGTTGAAAGCTGGAAGAATTCCGACAGTTCGCCGCCTGGAGATTGCGAAACGCCGGACTACGAGAATCCGCTTTTGCGGAAGACGCTGCAGAATTTTATCGGAGAAATGGGAAAGCGCTACGACGGTGATGCGCGCATCGGATTCATAACGGCGGGTTTGCTCGGACTGTGGGGTGAATGGCATGACTATCCGCGCCAGAAACTTTTTGCGAGCAAGTCCGTGCAGGCCGAAGTCATGGACGCGTATGCAGCCGCTTTTAAAAAAACGCCGATCTTGTTGCGCTATCCGGCGGGTGAGAATGACGAGTACCATGCGTCGAATCATCGCCGTCATTTCGGTTACCACGACGACTCGTTCGCCTGGGCCACGCTGGAAACGGGCAAACGAAATGACGGCTGGTTTTATATGGCGGCGTTGCGAACTGCCGGCGGCGAGGCGCTTGATAAGTGGAAGACCCGTCCAATCGGCGGAGAAATCCGGCCGGAAGCGTGGGGCAATGTTTTTGATGCCGAGCCGGGAAACAAAAAGATACAGGACTTTGCGAAATGCATTGAAGCGACGCATGCGACCTGGCTGATGGACAGCGGGATGTTCAAGAAAAATGTTTCAGGTGAGCGCCGGAAGCGCGCGGAAGACCTGGTCCGGCGGATGGGATACGAATTTTATGTTCCCTTTGTAACGCTGGAGATCAGTCAAAATTCGCTCGCCGCGAAGATTGAAATTATCAACAAGGGTATTGCTCCATTTTTTTATGACTGGACGCCCGAACTGGCGCTGGTTGATGCCGCCAGAAAAATCGCGTTGTCCGCGCACTGCGCCGGCAAACTCAGTGGAATTTTACCCGGTGATCCGCCCAGAACATGGAATGAGGCGCTGGATTTAAAAGAGCTGAAAAGCGGTGAGTATAAAGTGCTGCTTCGAGTACCCAATCCGCTGCCGAACGGAAACGCGGTGCGCTTCGCCAATGAAGCGCAGGACAAAGATATTGCGGGATGGATGTCGCTGGGCAGCGTTACATTAAAAAAGTGAATTCGGGAATTGAAAGGCACCACGGAGTACCAATGGTAAGCACGCGTTGAATGGTGAAGTTCCAATGCGACCGGGCGGTTGAAACTCTTCCGGACGGACGGCTGGCGGTGGGTAGTACCCGACGGGGCGACATTTATTTCATCAAGGGCGCGTTCGATTCCCCAACCCAACCTACCACCTGTTTGCGAGCGGCCAGGATGAAATCTTATCGCTCTCCTGGAAAGACGGTGCGATGACATCCATCATTGAACACTCTCATCTTTGCACCAGCCACTCGTTTCGCCAATTCCCTCGTAGCACATTTCTTGAACACAACGCCGTTTGTCGCAAAACGACAATATAATGGCGTAATTAACTTGCCAGTATGAAGTATACCAAGTGCCTGAGTCTTAATTTTTACAAATTGCGATTGGAGATGCAGATTGACTCGACCTTAGCCCTTGACACCAATGCAAGCGCCACAGTCCGGCCGGAAAAATTCACAAAAACCAACAAAACCATGAGTCTCAGCAACATGATGAGAACGCAACAACGAATTGGATTCATCCTGATTGCTGCGGCCTTGCTGTGCCTGCCGGTCAAAGCGGCCACCGTGCCGCCGGGCCTCACCCAGGGCGGCAAACCGGACAATGAGCATCGCTGGACGCTCGGTGCCACCGGCGCGCGGGGATGGTTATGGAGCAGGTATTTGGCGGGAGGGAGTGAGAACACCGACGCACGCCAGATCCTGATCACTGAGGTTGCGAAGGGTTCGCCTGCCGACGGTGTGCTGGAGATCGGAGACGTGGTGACGGGTCTCAACGAACAGCCTTTCAGCGGTGACGCTCGCCTCCTCTTTGCGCAGGCCGTCACGGAGGCTGAGAAGGAAACGAGCGGCGGTGTGCTGAAGCTGCTTCGCTGGCGCAAGGGTAAGACGGAGAGCGTCCAATTGAAGCTGCGCGTGATGGGGACTTACGCGGCCAAGGCACCCTACGGTTGCGCCAAATCCAAGCGCCTCTTTGAGCAAGGATGTGAGGCCATTGCCAAGCGGGGTCTGAAGGACGAAGACAACAACCTGCAGGTCAGCATCGAAAACGATATGAACGCTCTGGCGTTGCTGGCGTCGGGTCGCGAGGAATACCGACCGATATTGGCCGAATACGCGCAAAAGGTTGCCACCCACAGGCCGAAGCTCGACGACCTGCCGACGTGGGAATACGCCTACAATACGGTAACCGTTCAGTCGTTCGTGCCGTCACTTGCCCCAACGGGGCAATGTAGCAAAGCCCAGGGTTGCAGCGAAAGCTGCTACCCTGGGTGAACGTCGCATTTTCGCTCCAACCCCAAAGGGGTTGTGT
>Ga0163155_10001661_pt1 | contig 26405 bp, 17 predicted proteins | sample OliLakLV19SP4G1_FD_148611 | JGI IMG/M metagenome (GOLD analysis project Ga0163155, IMG submission 148611) | Freshwater microbial mat bacterial communities from Lake Vanda, McMurdo Dry Valleys, Antarctica - Oligotrophic Lake LV.19.SP4.G1 | ecosystem: Environmental > Aquatic > Freshwater > Lake >... | reverse complement strand
GGATTCACCGCTCGCGGGTCTATTTCCGCGAGCGGTGAATCCTCCACTGGCGAAAGTGATGAATGAGGTCTTCATAGTGCATAAGAATAGATCATATCGCGGGCAAGAATTCAAGTAAAAAAGCCAGGCCGGCGGTGAGGCCGGCCTGGCTTGCTAAACGATCAAAGCGTCGGGCTTACTTCGTGGTGCTCGGGGCGGCCGGGACCGTGGGAATCTGGCAATCAACCTTGCGCCAAACCTGGCGGGCCGGGCTGACACAGACTTCGCGGGACTTGGTTTCGTAAACGGCCGGGATGGTGATTTTGCGCTTTTCTTCCTTCTTCACGCAGACCTGCTTTTCGATGGTCTTGAATTCGGCGGGAATGGTTTCGAACACCTTGCTTTCCGGCTTCACGCAGATCTTGCGAGTGCGGGTTTCGTACACAGCGGGAATCACGGTCTTGATTTCCTGTTCCTTCTGATCGCAGACCTTCTTGGTGCGGGTTTCAAAGCGGGCCGGAATCTTTTCTTCGATGCAGGATTCGGGCTGTTTGCAAACCTGGCGGGTTCGGGTCTGGAAGGTAGCCGGGATGGTCACCAAGCACCAGCATTCGCCCTTTTCCATTTTCAGATTGCCTTCGGTTTGGGCAGCAGCGGCATTGCAATCGGTCTTGCGCCATTCGGTGCGAGCCGGGGATGAGCAAACCTGATATTCCTCGGTCGTAAAGACGGCGGGAACTTTGATTTTGCGGGTTTTTTCTTTTTCGACGCAGACCTGCTCGCTCACTTCCTTGTAGGTCGCCGGAATCTTCTCGCACTTGACCGATTCCTTGCAGACCAACGCCTGGTACTTCTCTTCGCCGAACTCGGCCGGGATGGTGATGCACTTCTTGGACTCGGGGCTGACGCACACCTTTTCGGTGCGGGTCTCAAATGCAGCCGGGATCACTTCAGTGGTGCAGGATTCCGGTTTCACGAGACACGAATACGATTCTGTCTTGAACTGGGCGGGAATGGTGAACAGGCACCAGCATTCGCCAGCCTTTGCGTTCGCAGGGCGGTCTCCACCATGAAACGGAAAATCTTCGTGCGCGCCATTGCAGGCACCGGCAACCAGTGCCGCCGCGCACAACACAAAACTAAGCGAATAGAACTTTCGCATGTTGTCCTCTCCTTAAGGCAGCCAACTGTGGATAACCGATTTCCTTTTCGAAGGAAATCTTATCACCAACCGCAATCCGGTGCTCAGAAACCAAGCCGCTGCCATCCCTCAATTCAGTTCACTGTCTTGAGGAAATCTCTTCTTGGTTCCTTACTCACCGAATGTGCCTGAAACGGTAGGCGGGTGACTTAAAAGCAAGTCGTAAGCCAGCGTGATTATATCACTTGAGTTCGCTTTTGACAGGAGATTTTAGCAAGTAAAAACGTCAAACCGGAAATTTATGTAGGCACGATTTTAGGCGTCTAAAGTGGATACGTATAGCTTATCCACACAGGGAGCCCATAGATGAGTCAACTGAGCGTACCGAGCTCAGCTTTTGCGGTGCGGATGAGCTGGCGGTAGCATTGGGACACCTTGTAAAAAACAACTTGTTGATCAAAATCAGTCTCTGCTTTGGCGCGCGCCGCGTTCCCCATCTGAGTACGTAAAAGCGGATCGCGGTGAAACTTTTCAATGTGGTCCGATAACGCGTTAACGTCGCCGACAGGAATCAGAAAGCCTGTCTGGCCCTCGACAACGACCTGGCGACAACCGCGAATGGCGGTTGCGATTTGTGGCAGCCCCGTCGCGGCGGCTTCCATGAGTGCGCGCGGAAATCCCTCGCGGTGCGACGGCAAAACGAACACATCCATCGCAGCATAAAGCGCGGGCATGTCATCGCGGTTTTTCAGAATGGTGAGCCGCGGGTTCAAATTGCCGGCGTCCGGCGCCGGCCAGGACTCCCCCGCTCTTTCGCTCTGCTGGAGGTGTCCGACCGCGAGCAGATGCAGATCGGGGATTCGCTGCCGCAGTTTTTCGCCAGCGGCAAGGAACTCCGGGAAGCCTTTTTCGGCGACGAAACGCCCCACCATTCCAACCACGAACGCGTCCGCTTTAATGCCGAGACGGGCTCGAATGCCGGCGCGTTCCGCGAAGCTGGAGGGCTGAAAACGGGCGAGGTCGATGCCGTTTCCCAAGCAGGTTATTTTTTCGGCTGGGACGATGCCCTGGCTGATCGCCGTCGCCACGTCTTCGGGATTCTGACAGAGCACGTGAGCGCTGTGCCGCGCTGAAAACTTCTCGATGGCGATCCAGATGCGGCGCTTGAGCCACGGCATGCGGTCGTGAAAATAAAAACCATGCAAGGTCTGCAGCACGACCGGCACGCCGGCGCGGCGCGCGGCCCACTGACCGACGACGTTGGCTTTGGGCGTGTGCGTGTGAACGATGTCGAAGCGTTTCTCGCGGCAGAGCTGTTCGATGAAGCGACGCGCGCGCCAATCCGCGAGCGGCGCGATCTCGCGCGTGAACGGGACGGGAGTCCAGGGAAAGCCATCGTCCTGGATGCGGCGCGCGATCGGGCCGTCGATACTGGCGGTATGAATGTCGAACCCGCTGTCGCGTAGAAAGCAGAGCTGATCGCGCAAAATGGGAAAGAGCATCGTTTCGGCCGCGACGAGATGCAGAACAGAGATTTTTTTTTCCGCGGCCATCAGGAAGGATACGATTCGGCGAGGCGAAAGGTTCGCAGTTTATGATTCCGTTTTAGCAGTCCGGCAGAGCTGCGTTGAACGAGGCCAAGGTTCACAGCTTTCAACTCTTACTATTCAGTTCCGCCGGACCGCCAGGTTCGGAATCCGGTTTTATAAGGGGCTTGGGCGGCGCTGGTTTTTTTGTGGATTTCTTGTCCGCGATCCTGTTCTTCAACTTGGTGAATGGATTGCCGGTGAGGCCTTTGGTCGTCTGCTTGTTCATCTTCCAGTAGATGCGCACGAACAGGGCGACCATGGCGAAGGCGACGAGCATCGCGGTGGTCTTTGACATGGGCGGGCTGGCGACATCGGCTTCCGAGAAGGCTTCGACTTTTTTCACCACCAGCAGCGGCGTCCAGGTGAGTTTCTCTCCGGCGAGGCGGTTTTTGTAAGCGTAGCGTTTGATGAAAACGCCGGTCAGGCGCACCGGGTGCTTCAGCAATTCCTGCGGAGGGCGTTCGATTGAAATGAAGGAGAAGATCTGGCCGCTGATGTTTGAGATCTGCCCGCGGAAGGGTTCGGTGATGCTGGATTTGTTTTCGGGAATCGGAAACCGCTCGGAGTTTTCAAGCAGTCCGCGAATCTGAACGACGGAGCCGCGGTAGAGTTCGGCGTCCTTCATCAGCGCACGGAAGGAGCCCTTCTTCTCTATCTCGCGAACGCTCTTTTTAAGATGCGCCTCGGGGCTCGCGTTGACGGCCACCAAAACGTCTTCAAGCGCGTGCATCTCGATCTGCTGCGCCTCGGTTTCGTCGCCGTAAGTTTTGTCGTCGGGCATCGTGTCGGCGATGTGAGAGAACCATTCGGACTTCAGCGGAAACGCGGGAAGCGCGCTTTCGGTCGCCGATGCGGCGGCGGTGGGCGAGTCGCTTTTGGCGTCTGTTTTCAGATCGGGTTTCGGCGCGGCCGGTTCTTCGGCATGACACAGAGACGCGATGAGCAGTAGTGACACGAACTGGCGGCGACGTGTTTTTAGCATAAAGAAGCCCTGGTTTTGAAACGGATTCATCACGGCGATGATACGTCTGGAATAGAAAAAGACAAAAGGCGAAAGCAGCGACAACAGCATTACCACGAAGCTCACCAAAAACACGAAGAACGGAAAGCGCTTCGCCGAGAAATAAAATTGACTCCACGATTGTCTGGGCGAGACGTCCAGACCACGATGCGACTTTCTTGCAAACAGTCAACGGCGGGGGACTAAAAAGCTTGCGGAAAAATCGGACCGAGAGCGGGGGAATGGCTGAGACACGGGCAGGCAGGATGCCTGCGGTACAAAATGAAAACGGCCGCCTGAAATCAGGCGGCCGTTTTTTTCAAACACGTCTAAATTACTTGATGCCGAAGAAGTGATTGAGTTCGTTTTCGCGGATGATCTTGATGCCGAGCTTCTTGATCTTCTCGTAGAATTCCGGGGGCAGACCGCTCCCGACGACGACGTAATCGACATCCTGATCCAGTTCGGTGCGCGCCACGCCGCCGTTGTCGCGGATGAAGTAGCGGGTCTGATCGACGGAGCGTTCTTTGGTTTCGCCGGCGACGTAGAAGGTGCTGCGGCCGGGCTGAACGGTCTTGCCGCGGAGCAGTTCGGCCTTGCGCTGGCGGCGCAGGAAGAAGGCTTCCATTTCGTCTTCGGCGATGACGTGCACGCCGATCTTCTTTCCTTCAGTGAGGGCTTCGAGGGTCTTGCGGAGATTCTTGATCTCCGGCGTGACTTCTTCCTTGCCTTTGGTGGAGGCGAGTTTTTCTTCGAGCAGGTCGGCGCGGGTGGCGCCGGAGGCGGTGACGACGTAGCTGACATCGGCGCTCATCTGTTCGGTGGACTTGCAGCGGTTGCGTTCGCTCAGGCGCTTGAGGAATTCCTTGCGGTAGGGGCGGACGCTGTCGGTGAAGTAGAAGGTGAGGCTGGACAGATTGACATCCTGCATGCTGAGCAGTTCGTCGACGGTCTTTCTCTGGTAGACGGTGTCGGCGATGATCGGCACCCAGTCCGGGTTGTTGATCCAGTCGCCGGCCATCAGCGGCACGAAACCCTTGCCGAGTTCAACGGGCGGGGCCGAGGGTTCTTCCTTCTCGCGCTTGTATTCGTCGACGCGATCCTTGCCGAATTCGCGTTCCATTTTCTCGAGGCGGTAGGCTTCGATGCGGTCGGCGCGGGTCTTGGGCTTGACGAGTTCGACGGCCGAATTTTCGTCCTGTCCGCCGGCGGAATAGACGGAGTAGCGCATGCGGGGGTCGGTGGGAATCCAGCCCGTGATGGGGTCCTGAACGTTGATCTGGCTGGGGGGAACGAGAATGGCATCGGAGGCGCTGGCGTTCACGGTGATGACTTCGATCAGCGCTTTCTTCACCAGGCCAGAGTGGTGGCCGGAGAAGACGGTGAAGCGCATGCCGGTTTTGACGCCCTGGTCCCGGCCCTTGTCGAGGGTGACGAGTTTCATGCTGTCGTCGGCGGCGATCAATTTGCCCTGGGGAGCGATCTTGTCGGTCTTGCGGGTGTCGCGGGTGACGTCGGAAACCTTGTCGAGAACCTGTTCGTGCGCGGAGCGGATGCCGCCGAGTTCGTCGGCGTTTTTCTTGCGGTCTTCGACGATCTTTTTCTTTTCGACCGCTTCGGTGTCGAGTTCGCGCTGCAGTTCAGTCTGGGCGTCGACGGTCTTGACGTCCTTTTCGGAGCTCTGGGCCTTGAGCTTCTTGACGGAGCCTTCGATGTCGCCGTTGAGTTTGGCCCATTCTTCATAGAGCGCTTTCCATTTGGCCTGCACGGGCTTGTCGAGGCCGAGGCGGCTGGTGACTTCGCCTTCTTTCTTTTCGTATTCGGCTTCCACGTAGGTGAGCGACGAGGTGTCTTCGGCGTTGCCCTTTACCTTGGCGGCGCGCGAGGCCATCTCTTCGACCTGCCGGCGCATGCCGTTCACGGGATCATCAATGAGCTTCTTGATGCTGTCGCGTGAGGCGCTGCCGTTCAAGACCGTGTTGAGCTCGGTCTTCTGGTCGGTGAGCTTTTCGATCATGACCTGGCGCGTGGCGAGTTCGGAGCTGAAATGGAACCAGGCGCCGAGACCGATGAGCGTTGCGGCCAGGAAAATAATCATGAACGTGAAGATGATCGACTGCTTTGTTGACATAAAAAGGCTTCCTTGTCAGGTGACGCTGCTCAGACCGTTACTTGGTATCGAGGAACCGGAACAGCTCCCATTCGTAAATGACCGGCAGGCCCAGATCGACCGCTTTCTGAAATTCCGCCTTTTCCGCATCGGTGCCTTCGGTCTTGGGATTCTTCTGAGCGATGACGTAATTGACGGTCACGTCAGGCTGAGCGACGACCTTGCCGCCGTAGAATTCAATGACCTGCTTGATTTCGGCCCAGCGGTAGCGGATGGCGCTCTTCTGGCGTTCGTTCGCCATTTCCTTCGAACCGGCGATGTAATAGGTGAAGGTCTTTTCCGGTGCGTAGAAAGGATTCTGAATTCTATCGCCTTCAACGATGGGCTGGTCGCGGGTCTGCCCCATCATGGCCATGCGTCCGCCACCGGAAAGAGGCTGAGCGGTGAAGCTCTTGTTGCCGGATTCCTGGTAGGGGCTGAACAATTCTTCCGGATCTTTGCCGATGTAGGCGGAGAGCGGATCCTTGGGCAGCAGAACCGGCCGTCGAACCACGATGCACTCGGACTTGCTGGGATCGGCCTTGCGCACTTCGATGTAGCCTTTGATCAGCTTTTTGTTGCCGGGCTGGAGGGTGAAGACTTCGAAGCGGTAGCCGTTCTTGACGCCGGCGGCCGTGCCGCGGTCGATGATGAGCATGTTGGAGACGGGGTCGGAGAAGAGCACGTGGCCGTCGGCTTCCTTGAAGATGTCGGCGCGTTCGACTTCGCGCTGCGTCAGATCGGACAGGACGCTCTTGGATTCGTCGAGGCCGGACTGTTCGTAATTGCGGGTCTGGCGGTACTTTTTGGAGTCCGCATCGAATTCCTCTTTGACCTGGCGCAGGCGGGCGATGGCCGCTTCCTTGGAGGTGTTTTTGTCTTGCAGATCTTTTTCCATCTTCTCGCGGACTTCGGTGGTTTCCTTGTTCACGCGGGTCAGCGTTTCATTCTTGAGCTTGTTGACGGTGCCAGAGAGTTCGCCGGCCTGCTTTTCGAAACTGTCGGCCCAGGCGACGAGCTGGCGGCGGCGTTCGTATTCGCTGGCGTATTCGGCGGTGTAGTCCGTGTACTCGTTGAACTTGTTGTGTTCAACGCGAATGGCTTCGCGGAATTTGCCGGCGAGGGCGCGAAAGTCGGCGACTTCACTCTCGAGGCGGATGTTGTCATCCCGCAGCTTTTTGATCTCCGCGTCTTTGGATCGTGAGCCGCCGGGATCATCGCCCATGAGTTCCTGCTGCTTCGAATAGGCCATGAAGCCGAACAGGATGGACAGGATTACAAAGATGATCAGGGCAATGAACGGCCCGTTTTCTTCTTTCATGCTCAATTTCTCCAAACGCGCACTACTATAGCCGCCGCAATGCGGAGTTTTATCTGGGGACGGGCGTGACTTTATTAATTTTCACAAACGCTGTCAAGAACAGTCCCTTAAAAACACCTATTGCACGTAAGCTTTAAAGAAGAGACTGTTATATCGATCCTTTTCCGACAAGAAAAACGCAGAACGGATTTAACCACAAACTCACGAAGACAGGTCTGTCCGGGCGAGACGCCCGGACCACGTAGTGTAGTCACCACCAATCGAGAATGACGTTAAAAAACTCGCTCCTTATATTGTCAGTGCCGTTCTTCGTGTCCTTCGCGAGCTTCGTGGTTAAAGGACAGTTAGGCGATCAGGGAGCGAAATTTATCGCGGAGACCGGGATTGATGCCGAAACGGCGGCCGAGGTCGTCGCCGGTTCGTTTCTCGCCGGTACCGTCGGTGCCTGCGCCGTCGGGACGGACGGCGCGCAAGAGGCTGGCGCCTTTGCTTTCTCCGGCGGCGCTGATCATCGCGGTGAGCAGGCTGTACATGTTCCAGTTCTTGAGCGCTGAGATCGGGACGATGCGTTCCAAACTGCGCAGATCGAGATTATCGCCAATCACGGCGATGCGCTGCGAGAGGGTTTCGTTCATCTCGGGGCTGGGCGCGGACTTCGTTTCGTCCCAGGTGCAGGGGAAGAACAGATCGGCTTTGTTCAGCGCCACCACCAGCTTGCTTTCAAGGCTGGTGATTTTTTTCAATTTCTGGAACATTTTCAGATCCATGCGCAGCGCGCGGTCATTATCGACCATGAGCACCACCACGTCACAGCGCCGGGCGAGGCGGCGGTACAGTTTGACGTAGGTATCCCAGGTCATGCGGTCGTCGCCATAGCCGGGAACATCCCAGAGTGTAATGCCGGTCGGGCGACCCAGGAACGTTCCGGTGACGAGGCGGTAATCGGTGACCGTGGAGGTGCAAGAGGCGTGATGGCTGATCTCGGCCATTTTCACGCCGAAGATGCGGTTGATGGTGGAGGATTTGCCGCGCCCGGTCTGGCCGAGGATGCAGATGTTCGGCCAGTCATCCAGCCAAGCGGCCAGGCGTTGATTGACCACGGGATCGAGCGGCACGGAATCGGCCACGAGGGAATTGGCGAAATCGGCCGCCCAAAAATGGATGCTATAAATGGGGTAGCGCACCGTGGCGCCGCGCTTGATGGAGTCAATCCGCTCCCAGAGATCGCGGATGTCGGTGGCCATCACGGGACGCTGGAAGCGGCACCAGACGTGATAGGCGAGCGCGCGATATAGACGCTTGCCGTCTTCGGAGTCTACGGCGATCGGGGCGTTGCGCGCCGCAGCCACCGCGAGGTAGTTTTCGAGAATCGATTCAGGGGAATTCATAACAGAGGGAACGACGAGGGTATCCATGATCCTTCCTTATTTTAAAACAATGTCAATGTGCCTCCGCGAGCGCGGCGCAACAGAATTTAATGTAGAGACCTTGCGAACAGGCCTGAGCATACCGCCGCATGAAGCATCTTACACATTTTTCTTTTGACCCCTGAAGGCGAACAGAGACAGGGGTGAAAACGTAAGCACTGAAGAAAATGAAGGATGAAAGTGAAGGATTGGATTAAGATTTTGCCCACGGAATGCGCGACGGATCGCAAGCTCTCATTAGGGACGATTAGTGAATGACACGAAGTTTAAAACGAATCTGGGCTATTGCGCTGCTCACCAGTACGGAAGGCCTGCGGCAACCGGCCTTTTTTCTGATGGCGGGCCTCACCGCGGCGATGACGGCGTTCAGCCCGAGCTTCTCCTTCTTTCATCTGGGCGAGCAGTCCAAGATGGTCACCGACCTGGGGCTCTCGAGCATTCTCACGTTTTCAACGCTGCTTGCGCTGCTGACGGCCAGCAGCACGGTGACCGATGAAATTGAAGGCCGCACGGCGCTGACGATGCTCTCCAAGCCGCTGCGCCGCGAGGAATTTCTGCTGGGAAAATACTTGGGCGTTGCGGTGACGGCGTGCGCCTTGATTACGCTGATGTCGGTGGTGCTGCTGACGGCGCTGCGCAGCCAGAAATACGAAACGTTTCAGGATCCGCATTTTTTGGCCGCGGTGGCGGGCGCGCTGGTGATTGGCTTTTTGATCTTTGATATTTTTCTGGTGGCGCGGCTGGTTTTCCACCGCGGCATCCCGCTGGTGGGCGCATTCTGGATCGCGTACACGGCGGCGGCGGCATTCCTGCTGCCATTCCTGGCGTTCAATTCTCCGGACACGACGGTCTGGGAGTGGCGCTTGATTCCAGGGCTGATCAGCCTGGGGCTGCACGCCTGTATCATCTCGGCGGTGGCGGTGGCGCTGGCGACGCGGTTAACGCTGGTGCAGGCGGCGCTGGGAACGGCGGTGTTTTTTCTGGTGGGCCATGCGTCGATCGGGATTCTCACTCTGTTTCGCACGGAGACGCACGCGCTTTCGGCGACCGGCTGGGCGTTGCGGTTGATCCTTCCGGATCTGGATCAATTCAATAACGCGGACGCGCTGGCGACGGCGTTTCTCGATCAACCGGTGTCGATACCTTTTGATGTGCTCGCAAGCTCCGGAATTTATGCACTCCTTTATAGCGTGTTTCTAATGGCGGTCGCCGCAGCGCTATTTGCGAAGCGGGAATTGAGCTGAACACCTGTGTTTTGAGAAAATAACATTTTTCTCATGCACTATTTCCCGAAATGCCTCCCACTGGCGAAAATCTGCGACGGCCATCAGTGCTGCATGCTTGTCGTCGATGTGCGCGTGCCGGGGCCATTGAGCGCGGCTGAATTTGTCAACGAAGCGCGGAAACGTGCGCCGGATATTTCTGTTTTTGTTTACAGCGGCGTAGAAAATGTGGACGAAATTGCGAGAGAATTGAAAGCGATCGGCTATTGCCAAAAGCCGTGTGACCCGGAACATCTGATTCAGGAATTTCGCCGCTTGTGCCGCAAGGATCGCGCAATCGCATCGTGACGCGTCTATAGTTGTGTCCTGCCTGCGTTCGCATAAATTCCGGGCCATGTTCACGCGTCTTTTCCTGATCTTAGACACCATCAAATTTGCGCATTCGGTTTTTGCGCTGCCCTTCGCGCTGCTGGCCATGATCGTGGCTGCGGGCGGATGGCCGCGAGGGACCACGGCGGGGCTGATACTGATCTGCATGGTGTCTGCACGCAGCGCGGCCATGGCGTTCAACCGGCTAGCCGATCGGGATATCGACGCGCAGAATCCGCGCACGAAAACACGGCCCAGCGTCACGGGGCAGATAACGCCGGCATTTCTGATGGTCTTCGTGCTGATCTCGGGCGGTATTTATTGGGGCGCGACGTGGTTCTTAAATCCAGCCTGCTTCGCGCTGGCACTGCCTGTTTTGGCGATATTGACCGGTTATTCCTACGCCAAACGCTTCACGAGTCTGTGCCATTTCTGGCTGGGCTTGGCGCTGGGGCTTGCGCCCGTGGCGGCGCATCTGGCGGTGCGGGGCGACCTCGCCGCGTTGCCCGAGATGGGCGGGCGCTGGGGATTGAGCGTGGAGCTTTTTCCGATGCTGCTGGGCCTCACGGTTCTGTGCTGGGCCGCGGGATTCGATCTGATTTACGCGTGCCAGGATTTCGCGGTGGACTCCGCTGATCCGCGCTTGCACTCGATGCCGAAAAAAATCGGCATCCCGAAAACGCTGCTGCTGTCGTCCGCGCTGCATCTGTTTTCCGTCTTGTTGCTGCTGGCCTGCGGGTATTACGCCGGGATGGGCGTGTGGTATTACCTGGCGGTGGGGCTGGTGGCGGCGCTGCTGCTGTACGAACACTGGATCGTCAGCCCGACCGATTTGACTCGCGTGAACGCCGCGTTTTTCACGATCAACGGCATGGTCAGCTTGCTGCTATTCGCGGCGGTGTGGATTGAACGCGTGATCCTCGTGACGCGACACTAAAAATGTCAGGGATAATTCATGCCCGAACTCCCCGAGGTTGAGACTGTCGTGCGCGCGCTGAGTAAGTGCCTGACCGGGCGGCGCATCAGCCGCGTCGACGTGCTGCACAAGCCGAGCGTGTCCGGGTCGCCGCAGGCGCCGCAATGCCTGAGCGGGCAGCGCGTGCTGCGGGTATTCCGGCGCGGGAAATTCATCCGGATTGAGTGCGAATCGGGACTCGGCATGGCGGTGCATCTGCGCATGACCGGCTGGCTGGGCGTGGTCTTGGTCGCTGGAAATACCGCCAATGCCTGCGTGCCGAAATCGTTGCTCAACACGACAATCGCGGCGAAAAAACCCGGCGCGGCCCATGATCCGTACTTGCGCGTGCGCTTCGTTCTCGACGCTGGAAGCGAGTGTCTTGCGTTTCGTGACATCCGCACATTCGGCCGCGTCTGGTGCGGCGCCACCGGCGATCTGGAAAGCCTGAAAGCGCTCACGAAGCTCGGCCCGGAGCCCCTTGAGATCAGCGCCGCGGAATTCTCAGAGCGTCTGCGCTCGCGGCGCGGGCGGCTCAAGGCGCTGCTGCTCAATCAGGAATTTCTTGCGGGCGTCGGCAATATTTATGCTGACGAGTCGCTGCATCTGGCGGCGCTGCATCCGCTGGCGCTGGCGCGGAACGTGCGGGCGCAATCCGCGAAACGATTGCACGCCGCGATTCAGAACATACTTTTGAAATCTATTGAGGCCGGCGGTTCGAGCATCGACGATTTTCTGAATCCCGATGGCGACCCTGGCTGGTTTCAGCGCGAGCTGCTCGCGTACGGGCGCGAGGGCGAAAAATGCGCGCGCTGCGAAGGCATCATCAAGCGCATCGTGATGGGCCAGCGCGGCACGTGGTTCTGTCCGAAGTGCCAGAAGCGGCGGTAGCATGACCAGAACAATTCAAAACGAAGACACGAAGGCTCAAAGGCACTAAGGTGTTTCCCATGATCAAAGCCTTTCACACGCATAGGTGTATAGAATGCACAATCCAAAAAAGGCCACCGTCGCCGCAACGAAAATGAGATCCATCATCGAAAAAACCTCCGTCAGGTGCTCGCGTATGCCACAAATCTTTACCCTAAAAATTATATCACTCATCGCCTTTCAACTTCGTTAAATGAATGGGCATTCGTGTTAAAATGTTGTTGTGATCGTTAAGCGTCGTGTGCTATTCACAGAGCGATTGGAACATCGCTGCGGCCAAAATGCCACATCTCGTAGGCGCGACGTAAGTTCAATTCCGCGGCATAGCTGCGCCGGTCCAGTTTCAAACTGCTTCGCTGACATTATTGATCTGTATGTTTTTCATGATTCTTCTCCAGAAACATGACTAAATCATACGCTTCGAGACGTGAGGTTGCTGTTTTACCGGAAGCGGTATGTGTTAAATGTTCGTTATGATGTTCTGCGTACTGCAATAATAGAGCGCGGGGTATGCGGCGCTCCAGGCAAAAAGAAAACGATTGAGCCCGAATGCGGCGACGTTCATTAGATGAAACACAAGTGCCGCGCACACATACACCGCGCAGATGCGGGGGTTCGCCACGCACAGCGGGAAGGACACTTCGAAAGCGAGAATGGTCCACGAGCCCAGCAGCATCAACCGCGGGTGTTTCGATAAGTTGACGAAAAAGACGGGTGGATCATAGGGCGGACTGGACAGAAACCGTTGGAGCGCGCGGCCTGAGCGCCAATCGGCGTCTCTGAGTTTCAAAGCGCCGGAGATAAAGTACGAGAGAATTGTGTGTATTGAAAGATACCAGAGACATCCCAGCCGGACGATCGGACTGGGGTGGAACAAGGCGTCGGTCGACAGCACCAACAGCACCAGCACCGTCATGTAATCCGCGCCGCCGTTGAAGGTGCCGCGCCAGCGCAGTGCCATCAAACCAGTGGTGATGAGCAAGCCGATGACCGGGACGGGCTGCGGTTGCGCCGCCGCGAGCAGAATGAAGGCCAACACGATTTGCGCTAGCACCACGATGAGAACGCGGGGGTAGTCGAGCGTGGCACGCAGAGCCCACTGAACTATTCTGGGGAAAAAGTCGAACTCTTGGCGCAGCGTCTCCCACGTCCAAATTCCATCTGGCGCAAAAGCGCGGCGTATCTGAAGCAGTTCCAGCCCCTGCAACAGCACGGCGCAGGCGATTATTTTTGTGATCCAATAGAGGGGATTGAATTCCGGACTGAGCATTCAAACCCTGTGGACCGGAGAGACGAGAATTTCTTCAAACGCGTCCGCGCCGCGCGAGAGAATGCGGCTGACTTTGAACTGGTATTTGCATCCGCTTCGCAGTTCGTCGCGTTTATGAAGCAGGAAGCACACGAGATTTTGGATGAGCTGGTATGAGGGCGTGTGTGAAAACGAATCGAGCTGGGCGGCGTCGAATTCACTGATGTCCTCTTCCAACTGATCGAGCAGCGCGTAACACGCCAGATGCAGATTTCCCTCGCCGTTCAGAACGATCGAATACCAGCTTCTGCGCGGCCGTTGGAGCGCCGGGCGCCATTCACCCATTTCGTCACCTGCTGCGGCGACACGGTAAAAGAGAACCGCCTGCTCCGAATGCGTTTCAAAGAATCGCCAACTGGGAACCCAGGCGCGGAAGAGTTGAAACACACGACGGTTCATGGCCGCTCCACCCTCTGGCAATCCAGGCTGCGATACTACCCGCTTTAAAAAATTGAGCGCCAGGCTATCCGCAGCACGGGCCGCTTGTTCTTAATCTGGCGGAAAATTGAAAAAATTCGGTCCATTTTGGGGCACTGAGTGCTGTCTATGCGGTGTACTACAAGATGCGTTCTGTTAGATTTTGTGAAAACTTGTGATATTAGAGTGACCCCCTTGGTCGTGCGGGATTGTCATTTAGTGTCGCTCGTCTTTGGCCTATGGCGAATGTACCAAACTCAATGCAGCAAAGATAGAAGGGATCATTTTTAATGAATCGACAAACCCCACTCGTGCTAATCTTTACGCTCGCGACTCTGGTTTCCGCACGCGCTGGCGAACCGGAAAAAATAATTCTGCAGAAGCGCGACCATGTCGCAATTATCGGCTCGGGCCTGGCCGATCGCCTGCAACACGATGGATGGCTGGAGACATTGTTGCAGAAAGCGTATCCGCAACACGAACTGGTCATTCGCAATCTGGCCTTCTCCGGGGACGAAGTGGTCTCGCGCCTGCAAACGGATACGGGCGCGACGCGCGAGAAGTGGCTTGAGAATATCAAGGCCACTGTGATCCTCGCATTTTACGGATTTAATGAATCGTTCGCGGGACCCGCGGGACTTGCCAAGTTCAAGCAGGAACTCGATGGCTTCTTAAAGGAGAAGCTGAAGGCGAATTACAGCGGCGCGGGTTCTCCCAAGCTGGTGCTGTTCTCGCCCATCGCGCACGAGAAAAGTGAAGATCCGAACATTCCCTCCGGCACTGAGAACAATAAAAATGTGGCTGCCTACACAGAGGCCATGGCCGAGGTGGCAAAGGCGAACAACGTTCTTTTCGTCGACCTCTTTAGCACATCGCAGAAACTTTTCGACGCCAACAAAGACCCGCTCACGATCAACGGCGTTCACCTGAGCGATGCGGGCAACAAAGAATTGGCTCCTGTGATTTTCAAAGCTGCGATCGCTGCCGACCTGCCCGCACACAGCACTGAACTGGAAAAATTGCGCGCGGCCGTGATCGAAAAAAGCGAAACCTGGCACGACCGCTACCGCACCGTGGACAGCTTCAACATTTTCGGAGGCCGTTCCAAGCTCAGCTACGAATCGGGCAAGGGCGGTCCGAAGGTCACCAACGCCGAAGTGATGCTGCAGGAAATGACGCAGCGCGACGTGATGACCGCCAACCGCGACAAGCGAGTCTGGTCCGTTGCGCAGGGTGGCGACGCCAAGGTCGACGATTCCAACCTGCCGCCGGTCAAGGAAGTGAAGACGAATCTGCACGGCAAAAATCCCGACGGCTCGCACCCCTTCCTCAGCGGCGAAGAAGCGATCTTGCAAATGAAGGTTCCCGCCAATTTCAAGGTTACACTTTTCGCCAGCGAAGAGCAGTTTCCGGAATTGGTCAGCCCCGTGCAGATGGCCTGGGATACCAAGGGCCGCCTGTGGGTCGCCGCCTGGAAGAACTATCCCGAGACCACGCCCGACAACAAAGATGGCGACAAGCTGCTGATTTTCGAAGACACCAACGGCGACGGCAAGGCCGACAAGTGCATCACGTTTGTCGACGGTCTGAACTGCCCGACCGGATTCCAGTTTTATAAGGACGGCGTGCTGGTGATGCGCTCCCCCAACCTGCTCTTCTTGCGCGACACGGATGGCGACGGCAAAGCCGACTGGCGCGAGCGCGTTCTGATGGGGCTCGACGCGGCGGATTCGCATCATGAAACCAATTCGATGGTGCTCGATCCGGGCGGCGCCACCTATTTAAGCGACGGCGTTTTCCATCGCACGCAGGTCGAAACCGCTGCCGGCATGATCCGCAATTCGGATGGCGCCATCTACCGTTATGAACCGCTGACGCACCGGTTTTCGCGTTACGTCGCGTACGGTTTCGCCAATCCGCACGGGCGCGTGTTCGATTACTGGGGCAATGACATCATCACCGACGCCACCGGCAACGAGAATTTTTTCGCGCCGGCTTTCAGTGGCCACCTCGACTACCCGCACAAACACGCCGGGATGAAACAATTCTGGAATCGCCCCTCGCGCCCGTGCGCCGGAACGACGTACCTGTCCAGCCGGCATTTTCCGGATGAGTTCAACGGCAACTTCCTCAATATGAACGTCATCGGCATGCAGGGAATTTTCCGCGTGAAAGTCAGCGAGGACGGTTCCGGCCTGAAGGGTGAAACGCTGGAACATCTGCTGATGTCGTCTGACAAAAACTTCCGCCCGACGGGCGCCAGCGTGGCGCCGGACGGCTCGCTGTACATTATCGACTGGTCGAACGCGATCATCGGTCACATGCAGCATCACTTGCGCGATCCGAACCGCGACAAGATTCACGGCCGAATTTACCGCATGACTTATGAAGGCCGCCCGCTGCTCAAACCCGCGCCCGTCGATGGCCAGCCCCTCGCGGCGCTGCTCGATATTCTGAAAGAACCGGAAGACAACCTTCGCATGCGCGCCAAGCTGGAACTGGGGAAACATCCCGCGGCGGCCGTTATCGCGGCGACAAAAACATGGGCGGCGGCGCTCGATAAGGCCGATCCCAACTACGAACACCACATGCTCGAAGCGCTGTGGGTGCATCAGTGGCACAACGTCATCGATGAAGCGCTGCTCAAGCGCGAACTGCGTTCGCCCGATCACCGCGCCCGCGCCGCGGCAACGCGCGTGCTCTGCTACTGGCGAGACCGTGTGCCGGATGTTCTGTCGCTGCTGAAAGTGCAGGCCAATGACGAACACCCGCGCGTGCGTTTGGAAGCCGTGCGCGCAGCGAGTTTCTTCAACGGCAAAGATCTTCCGGCCGCATACGACGTCGCTTACAACATTCTCAAGCAGCCGCTCGATTACTACCTCGACTACTGTTACCGCGAGACGCTCAAGCAGTTCAAGAACGTGAGCAAAGAGCAGGTCATGCCGACCGATCCGGAACTTCTGGATCTGGTCACCAAGCAGAGCAAAGCGCCGGCTCTCGGCTCGGAAGAAAAGAAATACGGCCCGACACGCAAGCTCGCCAAAGCGGATCAGAAAACCTACGACCTGGGGTACGGCATTTTCCATCGCGACGCGCACTGCGCCACGTGCCATCAGCCGAACGGGCTGGGCATGGCGCCGATCTATCCTCCGCTGAACAATAAGGAATGGCTCGCGGGCAATGACGAACGGTTGATCAAGATCACGCTGAAGGGTCTCTGGGGTCCACTGGAAGTCGCTGGCAAACGTTACGATCCGACCAGGGGAACACCTCCCATGACTGGCTTTGAGCAACTGCTGAAAGACGAAGAGATCGCGGCGGTGCTGACGTATGTCCGGCAGTCCTTCGGCAATGACTACGATCCCATCAAGCCCGAGGCCGTGAAAGCGGTGCGCAAAGCAGCGGAGAACCAGAACAGCTTCTATCAGATCGAGGACCTGATGAAGGAGCACCCGATAACGGGCTGGGAGAAGTGGAAAGACGCGCCCGCCAAGGTAACAAATGCCGAGGAAGAACTCGCTCCTTATGTTGACGCTCTGGCAGGAGGCGATGCGGCGGCAGGCAAAAAACTGTTCTTCGAAAGCGACAAAGTTCAATGCGCCAAGTGCCACAAGATCGGCGGCAAAGGCGCCGACGTGGGACCTGACTTGAGCAAGATTGCGGCGACAAAAGATAAGAAGTACCTGCTCGAATCACTGATCGTTCCGAGCGCGCAGATCGCCAAGGGCTTTGAAGTCCACATGGCCAAACTGAACGATGGCAAGATCGTGATGGGCATCGTCAAAACAGACGACGACAAGAAGCTGAGCCTGGTTGGCGCCGACGGGAAAATGGTTGAAATCCCCAAGGATCAAATCAAGTCGCGGCTCGTTCAAAAAGAATCCGCGATGCCGCCGCTCAGCGAAGTCTTGACGAAGCAGGAAATCCGCAACGTCGTTGAGTTCCTGTCGACGCTGAAGTAAAGATTCGGCCCATCAGCGAAGTCGTGGTCTGGGCGTCTCGCCCAGACCATTTGGATTGGAGCCATTGTCCGGGCGAGACGCCCGAACCACGACACCTTACTTGCCGTCGTCGAATTTGTCCTCGGGAGCTACCGGTGGCGGAGGCGCACCTTCGCCGCCGAGTTCGTCGGCGATGCGCTTGGTCACGCGCGCGATCTCGCCTTCTTTAACCGCCGCTCGCCGCAGTCGATCCTTCTGGTCCTTGCTGAGATTCTTATTCACGTCCTTGGCTTTGGTCACTTCCTCGTCGATCTTTTTGGTCTGGCCGTTCACGTTGCGCTGCATAATACGCAGCATTTTAAGCTCCGCCAGCGGCGGCACCAGCGGCTGCTTTCCGCCGCCACCGCCTCCACCACCGCCCCCGCCGCCCTTGGGATTCTGGCGTTCCTTGCGCAGCGCTTCAATCAGGTCGCCAAGATTGCGGATCACATCTTCCTGCATCTCCTGCGTCAGAGCGCCGCTTTCTTCCTTATCGAGGCGAGCAGCGGATTCGGCCATATCGTTGCCGGCGGTCTGCATGACGTACTGGAAAACCGGCGCCTCTTCGAGCTTCTTCACCACGGTCTTGCCCGCTTCGGAAAGTTTCTGCTGATCCTCAAAGACCTGCTTGACCATGCCCTTCGCGCGGCGCGGCAATTTTTCGTCAGGGCCCGGCCGCTGCTTTTCCACGTCCTGCGTTTTGCCGAGCAAATCCTTCTGCACCGTCAGCATCTTCTTTAGTTCCTGCTCGATCTGGAAGAGCTGCTCGTTTTTATTCTGCTGCTGCATCTGCTGCTGGAACTGCTCCAGGTTTTCGAGCGCGTCCTGCAAATCCTGCTCGGCTTCTTCTTCGCTGCTCTTGGAACCGCTCTGGTTGCCCTGTCCCATTTGCGACGACGCCGCGGACTGGTTCTTTCCCGCGCTCTGATTGGCGTTTGCGGCCTTCTCCGCGTTCTTGCTTCCGGTCTTGTCGCGGAACTGGTCGAGCTTCTTCTGCAGTTTCAACACCTCGTCGCGCAGCGCATTCTGCGGCTGCTTCAAACGGTCCAGCACACTGGGCGCGCGCGGATCCTCTTCCTTCGCCGCCTTCGACGCGAGATCGTCCAGCGCCTTCAGCGCCTTGTCCAGTTCGCTGATGGCCTGATCCTGCTCCTTGGCCGCCTCTTTATTGTCGGGGCCGCCCTTCTCTCCGTCCTTGCCTTTGTTGTCGCCGCTCATGTTGTTCTGAGCGTTCTGCATGTTGTTCGATGCGTTCTTGATGCTGTCCGCCGGCTTCGAATCTTTCTTATCCTGCGGAAGCTGGTCCTCAAAGCCTTTCACATCCGTCGCCAGTTTGCGCGCGGTATCTTTCAATTCTTTCTGCATGCGCTCCAAGCGGCGGCCCGGTTCTTTAAGCTCCTCTACTTTGCGGCGCAGGTCGCCCATCTTATCCTTGGCTTCTTCCAGCGCATCGATGGCCTTCGATTCATTCTTCGTCGCGCCCGATGGATTGGGCTTGCCTAAATCCTTCGATGCCTCACCCATGTTAGCGGCGGCTTCGCCGATCTTTCCGGCAGCGCCCGACGCGTCGGCTTTGGGCTGCTGCCCGGACGCCGACGCATGAGCCTTCTCGATATCCTTGGCCAGAGTTTCGATCTGGGCCTGCAGCGCCTTGGCTTTAGTCTGAACGTCGCTCTGCTGTCCGCCGACTTTTTCGTGATCGGGCTTTTTGTCTTTAGCCAGTTCATCAGAGATGCCCTGTAGAATCTCGCGCGCTTTTTTGATCTTGTCCGCGGCGCTGACCTGCATCGTGGATGCTTTCGTCGCGTTGCCGCGATTTCCAGACGGAGCGCCCTGCCGGATCATGTCGGCGGCGTCGGACATCTCTTTGCTGCTGGCTTCCAGTTCCGGCAATGCTTTCGCGACTTCTTTTCCAGCGGCGGGGAGCTTTTTGTCTTTCTCGATCTGCTCCGGCGTGTTGCCCGCGCGCACAAGGTTGGCGAGGCGGTTGGCGATCTCGTCCAGCTTTCCGCGCGTGTCGGCCTGGCGATTGGCGACATCAATAGCCGTGTCTTCAAACCGTTTGTGCTCGAAACCGATGGCCTTCAACAGAACTTCTTCGGTGCGGATCAACTTGTCGATGGCATCGAGCTGCGCGGAATAGGCTTCCTTGCCCTTCGCCTCAGCAAGCTGCTCTGCGGCTTTTTTCATCTCGTCTGGCGCATGAAGGCCCAAGGACGCCGCCTGGGTCAGCGCGCGAACCGCCGGCTGCAGCACGGCCATGCGCGGGGAATCCTTGGCCACTCCTTTAGTGAGTTCCTCCGCCGCCCCGTTCACTTCGCCCAGCGCGCGGGTGGCTTCGGTGCGAATCTTCGACTGCGCATCCGCCAGAGCCTTGAGCGACTCCGCGGATTTGGCCTTATCCGGGGCCGTGTTCGCCATGATGACTTTGCCTTCGACTTCCTTCTGCGCCGTGCGGATCTTCTTTATCTTTTCGAACTGATCGCGCAGCATCTTCTCCGCCTTGCCATCGGCGAGTTCCGTGCTTTCCCTGGCGAGTGCGCGTTCCTGCATTTCCAGTTCTTCAAGTTCGTGCAGCGAGCGCGCCATTTCCCGCTCGGCCGGGCTGAGCTGATCAACAGTATCCTTGAACACTTTGTTCTGTTGCTTGATGACGTCGTCGAGTTCTTTCGCCGCCGCCGCGAGCGCCTGTTCCAATCCGCCCGCTTTCGGATCGGCCTGATCCTGAAACGCCGCTGTGTTTTCTTTCAGCTTGCTCTGCTTTTCGCGCAATTCCTGCAACTGCTGCTTGGCTTGCGCTATGTTGTTCTCGAGCGTTTTCTTGTCCTGGATGTTGTCGGTTTTTTTGATCAGGTCGCGCTGCTGATCGAGAATCTTTTTGAGATCGCGATTAGCCTGCTCGATCTCTTTCATCATCTCTTTGTCAACGTCGCGGCGCCGGCTGAGCACCGTAATGATGCGTTCAAGGCCGCCTTCGGCGCCGCGCTGCTTACCGCCCGCCGTGCCGAACGCGTAGCTTTCGCGGATGTCCACCTGCGCGCCGCGCATCTTGTCTTCAATTCCCGGATGCGCGTCGCCGGTCGTGGCGAGGTCGGGCTTATCCGGCGTGGCGTCGGTGTTCTGAGCCACCTTAATTGCGTCGTCGATATTCTTTGCGACGAACTTATCGAGTTCCATCATCTTCGCGTAGGCCTGCGTCATGCGCAGAAAAAGCGCCTGCATGTCGGTGGCCGCATCGCGCTGTTCGTGTTCAAGGCCCTTCACCTGGCCCTGCTCTTCTTTTGTGGCTTCGCTGGGTTTCTTGCTGCCGAGGCGGTCTTTGAACTCGGAGGTCAGCTTGGTCACGTTGCGCTGCTTCAGGAGCAGCTCGCGCGTCATGCGCAGCAGGTCTTCGGTCTCCGCCCATTTCTGCATCTGGTCGAGCAGCGCCTTCAGATCAAGGATGATCTCATCCTGCTTTTTCAGCGCGTTCTTCAAATTCGTGATGCGGTCGTCTTCGGCTTTCGCCATGGCGCTCGCGGTGATCTCGCGCGCCGCTTCCGGCATCTTCTTCACGTGCTCTATTTCCAGCACGTCTCGAATCTGCTGTAAGCGGTCTTTGTCGTCGGGCGTGTCGAGGCCGTTCGAGATGTAGCGCTGAATCAGATTGTCGAACGCGTTCTGCAGCGTGTTGGTCTTGCGGCGGACTTCTTCCTGCAGCGCGCCGGCTTCGCTGACTTTGGCGCGGTCTGCATTGGCGAATGGATTTCCGACAGCCAAGTGGTCTTTGATGGCGTCCACCTGCTTGCGGTCGTTTTCCTGGTCGCGAATGATGACTTTTAAATCTTCGATCAGGCGCAGGCGGTCGATGTCGAGCTTGCGGCGGATTTCTTCCGGTGACAGGATGCGCAGCCGGAAAACCTGAGGCTCCACTGCCTTGCGCACAGTCGGGCAGTAGTCGTACGCCTCGGCCCAGTATTCGACCACGTCACCGGGCTCAAGGCCCATGTCCGCCAGCGACCAGTCTTTGAGCAGGTCGAGCTTTTGCGCGCTGCGGTTGTAAGCGCCCGGCTGCGGCTCGGCCAGTTCGAAGCCGCCTTCGATGCCGGGGCTGGTGGTGTCGATCGTCGCGGGCGCTGCGTTACGCGCGCCGGCGACATCGGGCGCCTTCACCGGTGCGCTTCCTTTGTAGCGCTTGAATTTGATGCCGGATTTTTTAATGCCGAAATCGTCTTCAAAACCCAGGTTCAGCGCGACGGTGGCCGTGGGAGAGACTTCCAGATCCATGGCCGGCTGGCGCCAGGAGACGCGCGGCAAATTGTCGGGCAATACAAAAATCTTGTGGCGGATCTTTCCCTGCTTGTTGTCCAATCCGTCTTCGTCGTTCAGGAAGATTTCGTAATTCTTGCTTTCATCCAGCGTGATCGTGTGCAGAAACTTAGTGCGGTCCTGTGACTGCGCCATCGCCACCGCTTCGGCGTTTCCGACTTTGATCAGCGCGCCGCTGGATTTCATCGGCTTGTTGAAGTCGCCGGCCAGGCTCGCCTTGGTTCCCGCAACGTTGCGAATGCTGCGCTCGCGTTTGGGTTCGCCTGCCTTGTCGCTGATGTAATCAGGCAGCGTGTACGTCACGGTCAGCTGAGTCATCTCGGGGCGGTCCACCGCGCGCACCGAAAACGGTCCGGCCTCGTTATCACCGGCCTTGATGACGAACGAAAAACTGGAGATCACCGGGTTGTAATCGTACTGAAATTCCTTGATCTTCTCGCCGCTCTGCTCGTTGGTCTTCGTTTTTCCGGTGATGGGCTCCGACTTGCCGAAACCCTTGCCGTAGTCGAACGCGATATAAGCCTGGCTGGGCAGTTCGCCGCGCACTTCCGCGAGGATGCTCGTGGCATCGTTGCGAGGAACAATCTTCTCAGGCCCGCGTTTGCCATCGACGGAGACTTCAATAAACGTGCGCACGGGATAGGCGTGCTTTGACAGCGGATTCAGCAGCCGCAGCATTCCCGTCCCCATAAACGGGCGGAGCACCGGAATCGCGCAGAGCAACAGGAACAGAGCGAGCGCGCTGCTGGCTCCAAAAAGTACGGGACGAATGCGATCGAATTTCACGACGCGCGAAAAATCAAGAGCCGCCGTCTCCTGGTAGGCGCCGCGCGACACTTCTTCCACCATCGGTGCGCTGATCGTTCGGTCGTCGGCGAGCATGCGCGCAAGCTGAATCGTGGAGATGAGGCTGTCGTTCAATTGCGGGAATTCTTTTTCAACAGAAAGCGCCATGTCGTCGATCGAGAGCGGCACGGACAAGGGCGTGATGATGCGGCGGTAGGCGATCATTCCCAGCGTGCCGAGAATTCCGGCGCTCATGAGAACCCTGAAGAACGTGTTGACCGGGCGATCCCAGCGGAAGAAAAAGTAATCGAGCAGCACTCCGGTCAGCACGCACAGCACCAAGGCCAGCACCAAGCGACCGGCGCCGTCCAGCGTGCAGGCTTTGCGCAGCGTTCCGCGGAGCACTTCCAGACGCTGCTTCAGGTTTTCTTGAATCATAATCGGCCCTGTGTGGGTGAACTCAAGTAAGGCACGTTGCTGCAATGCCGCCGGAACATCTTCGGTTGTGACTGTAAATAAATCAATGTTGAAACGGTCCCTCTCCTTCTAACCATTTAAGACGTCCGCCGATACCGTGCCGACAGGGGTTTTCCGACAATTTCTTAACCTTCGGTGCTTTGAAAAGATAACGCGCCGCGATGGCGCATCTTTCGCTTTAACCTTTTTTAAAGGAGTATTCCATGCCGCAGCCCGCGACGCCCAACCCGAATCCCTCACCGCCAGAGCCGGAGATTCCGCCGCCGTCCTCACCGCCCAGTCAGCCGGATCCGGATGATGTGCCCGAGAAACCTGCTTTCCCCAATGCGCTGCCTTCTGAGGTTCCTGCGACGTCGCCGCCCGTGCAGCCTCTTCCCACGGAGCCACCGGACGCGCCCATGCCGGAGAATCCGGAAATCGCGCCATCACCGGACATACCGGAAACGACGCCCTCGAGCCCGTCAGCGCCCGATCATCCGGTCGAGACACAGATGTAAGGAGTGGAGTGGCTATTTTCGGATCAACTTTGCTTCGGCGCCGGAAATTTTATACAGTTCCCCGGTGCGCTCGAACGCGGCTGTGGGTCCGCCCACGATCATTAAATCGCGCGGCGCAAGGCAGCCCAGCGCGTCAGGAATATCCAGAACGCGCAGCACATTCAGCAGCGCCGGACCGTATTCTTCACCGGGCGATTTCGGGAAATGCGACGCCGGCGGATTTACTAGCGTCACTCCTTTAATAGCCGGTTCGTACAGCGCCGCATAAGCGCCGATGATCCCCGCTTGCCCCTTTCCCATCACGCGCCAGGAACCTCTGCCGGCCTGGCGTTTTGCGATCGCCACGACGTCCCAGACGCGCCCGCTATCGACCGTGGCTCCCAGCAGCGCGAGGGAGCGCTCCACGGTGTTGGGCGGACTTTTCTTCGTCCACGCATTCACGCCGGTTCCGCGCGGAGACACAACCAGCGCTGAGCCCTTGCCGACATGTTCGCGCGCCCACTCGGGAATCGCGCCCGGCGTCTCATCGGGATTCAACACGATCAGACTGAGCACCTCCGCGTTTTCGCCCGGATGCCAGGCGAACTGAACCTTGATTCCGTCTTCCGTGATCTCGTCGCCCGCCGTCGCCTCGTTTTTCAATGCCGGCACGGGTGATTCCGGCACGGCCTTGGGCCACGCGGAGAACGTGGCCGCTTTCAATTTCGCCAGCAGGTCGCTCCGCCACGTCGAGAGGGTCGCGGCTGTCGGCAGTTCCGGTTTTGCTTTCGGCACGAATGTCTGATCGATTCGCGTATTGAGCTGATCCGCGGGAATGTCGGCATCCATCGGAAACACGCGCAGATTCTCTTTCGCGATGCGCGGTGATTTATCGGGCATCATCCCGCAGTCCGCATCGGTCACCGGCTTGGCATCCATTTTGAGATGCCGGTTGAAGAATTCATAGACGGCGCGCCGGATGTCCGTGCGGTACGCGTGCCCGCCGATGCTGACGGCGGCGCCCACTTTATCGCCCTGCCCAAAGCGCGCGTAGAGTACGCTCAGCCGGTTAATGATGCGGTCGTTGGCGCTCATCGGAAAAATCGGATCGTTGTCCGAATTCACAAACAGCATCGGCCTCGGGCAGATCAGCGCGGCGATCTCAGTCCAGTTCCAGCGCGCGCGATTGTAAAGAAACATGCAGTCGCAATGCCCGTTCACGCCATCTTCTCCCACGTAATAGTTCAGATCCGCAACGCCGCTCACCGGGGCCGACGCCTTGATGCGTTCGTCAGCCGCCGAGATCCAGAACGTCGCCGACCCTCCGCCGGAGATCCCCGACGCGCCGAAGCGTTCGGCATCGACTTCGGGCCGCGTGCTCAGGTAGTCCAGCGCGCGGATGCCATTCCAGCATTCCACGCCGGCCGACGTGTAACCGGCCGAATGCCACCACCAGCGATTCTCGCGGTACGTGCCGTGATGAATGGCCGCGATCTCTCCGAGCTGCAGCGAATCGGTCACGAGCGCCACGTAGCCGTGCGTGGCGAACCAGATGCCCTGATCCTGATAGGCGGTTTTGTTGCCGTTGCGCTTTTCGTACGAATGCCCGCATTGATAGAGAATCGCCGGGAACTTGGTGTTGGCCGCGTGATCTTTCGGGTGCGGCAGGTACAGATTGGCGGTGACATAGAGTCCCGGCCGGCTCTGAAAATGCACCTTCTCGACGACGTAGCCGGCTTTGCCATCGGCGCCGGGTTCTTCGATTTTCCCCGTCGTCTTCGGATTCAATGGAGTCTTTTCCGGCAGCGGCCAGAGCCCCAGCATGTCCAGGTAGTTCTGGCGCATGGCCGGACGGCGTGCCTCGAAGTCTTCCGCAGTCTTGACGTCTTTCAGGAAGTCGTTCTCCAGCGCGCGCGCCTGAGCCGCCAGATAGGCGCGGATGCTTTTATCAGTCGGCGTCAACACCTCTCCGCCCCATGCCGAAAGAATGAAACACGTGCATACGACGATGCGTAGAATGATCATGAAGCCCTCGCGAAACCGTTAAGTCACATATACGTTATCGTTTATACCTACACCCGTGGGCTGGGTCCGCTCATAAAATTGTGCCGTTCTCTGCGTTCTTTACGGCGTTGCGCGGGGGCGCTTTTTGACCCTTCGAGCAATCGCACAAAAAATGGCAGGACAGAACGTGCATTTTACGTCAGAATTAGGGTAAGCAGGACAAATCGGTTTCGCACTTCCGTTTCTTAGCCAGAGACAGGAACCCGAAACCAGAAACCGTTTTTCAGGGAGTTGCATGGCTACAGGTCTGGGCATCGATATCGGCGCCGAACACATCAAGGTCGTGCAGGCGAAAGTCTCGGGCGGCGTTGTCACGGTCACGGGCGCTTTGAAATTTCCGCGCAAGCCATCCAGCGGACCGGATATGCCCGATCTTCCGCCCGATCAGCAGGACGAAAGCGGCGGCCTGACCATTCCCGAATCTCTGGGCGCTGAACTTAAGCGCGCCGGTCTCAGCCGCAGCGGCACGCTCGGCATTTCCGGACGCGAAGTGATTCTGAAATAC
>Ga0163155_10001653_pt1 | contig 26489 bp, 19 predicted proteins | sample OliLakLV19SP4G1_FD_148611 | JGI IMG/M metagenome (GOLD analysis project Ga0163155, IMG submission 148611) | Freshwater microbial mat bacterial communities from Lake Vanda, McMurdo Dry Valleys, Antarctica - Oligotrophic Lake LV.19.SP4.G1 | ecosystem: Environmental > Aquatic > Freshwater > Lake >... | reverse complement strand
CGTTTATTGATCCGCCAGATTGAAATGAAAGACAAAGATCAATATGAACCCATGGAAGAAGTAAAAATATTAAAGACGCGTTTAATCATCCGCGAATCTTCATTAAAAAAGTCTAGTAAGAAGAAATAGGCAGCCTAATTTGTGCTATTCGCCTTGGCTCAAGGGCATCTCTAAAAACTCCTCTCACCCCTCTTCCTGATAGCTATCGGGAGAGAAGGGAACGGGCTGAGGTGAAGAAAACAAAGGTTTTTAGAGTTGCCCTTAAAAGAAAGTGCCTCAAGGTTTCAATAATTCCCTGAGTGCACGAACATTTTCATCGTTGTTAAAAATCGCCAACGCTGGTATGTTGAACCCCTGCAAAACCTGCCCGAAAATTATCTCGTGGTTGTGTGCCCGATGCTTCGACAAATAGTTGTTACCTTCCAACACGTACTGCTCAACCAGTTGCTTTTCCGCGTCAATAATCCAATATTCTTTGATGCCATGTTGGGCATAATCTTCAAATTTTATTCCTCTATCTATTTTCTCTGTGCTGTCAGAAAGAATTTCGACAACCAAATCTGGTGAAGGAAACTGCATTTGGTTCGGTTTGAAGAGGTTCGATTTTTCGGCATGCCAAAAACAAATGTCAGGCTCATAATCATTCCGCGTAAGCGATACCAGCATTTTCTCATAGCCTACAAAGCCAAGCTTGTTTGCCTCAACATAAGTATGCATTAGCATCAAAAGAAGTTTTCCCGCTTCGTTATGTTTCAATTTTAAGCGCGATTGAAAATAGATTTCCCCATTAATAAACTCCATTTTGCGGTCTTCCACCACATCGATATAGAACTGCTTGCGCTTTTGCCCCTCCTCCTGCCAAAAGGCCTGAATTTCCTCCAAATACTTTGGCAACTGAGGAGATTGGGTTATCATTTTGACAATATTTTCCATCTATCAGTAAATCTTTTGTTAAAGATACGCTCTTTTTGACCCGTGCTAAAAGTAGTAAGCTCTTACATCGTCTTCCGAAAGGGCCGATGGTTCTGTATATCGTCCTGAAAGAAGTTGACAGATTTTGTTGATGACCAGTGTTCAAGTTTACACCAGTTCCCAATCGTACCTATTTGGAGAAGATTCTTTACCAAGAAAGCAAGGGAAGAAGAAATAACCATTAAAGTACACTTGCGCAATCGATTTCTGATTTTTGATTAGGGGTTTCGTTAGGATAAACGAAACGCTTTATTTTTATTTCCTAAATTTTCTAAACGTCTGCCATGCGCGAACTTCAAACCCGGCCAATCAGCAAAGGATTGGGCAATTTTCTTTCCTACGAAAAAAATGAAAGCGGAATCGATATTAAAACCTCCTTCGGGAATTTAGCCGTCTCATTCTTCACCGAAAAAGTTGCTCAGGTGTGGGCCTATCATGGAACAAAACAAGAAGACTTTTCCTATGCCGTAGTGGGAAAACCTGAAAAGGTGAACTTCTCGCTAGCCGATTCTTCAGAAAGCTTACTGTTGGCTACTTCGGCAATGAAAGTTTCCGTACATAAATCTCCCGTGAGAGTAGTGATGACTGATTTAAACGATCAAGTCATTAATGAAGATGAAACAGGGCTAGGCGTCCAATGGATAAATGATCAAGTCAATTGTTATAAAAAACTGCAAGAAGGAGAACGCTTCCTTGGGCTGGGCGAAAAAAACGGCCCGCTAGACAAGCGGGGTCGCGGCTATATTAATTGGAACACCGATGCATACGCTTACAGCCCTGACGGGGATCCGCTCTATTGCACCGTACCATTTTACATTGGCATTCATCACCAAAAAATCTACGGTATCTATTTCGACAACAGTTATCGCAGCTTGTTCAACTTTGGCGCATCCAACGACCGCTTTGCTAGCTTCTCTGCCGATAGCGGTGAAATGAAGTACTACTTTATCGCAGGCGATTCCGTAGCGGATGTCATCAAGTCATATACTTACATAACCGGGCGCATGCCTCTCCCACCACTGTGGAGCTTAGGCTATCAACAATGTCGCTACAGTTACTATCCTGACAAAGAAGTATTACGAGTAGCTGAAAATTTTAAGGAACGCGATTTGCCAGGCGATGCCATCGTATTGGATATTCATTATATGGACGCCTACAAGATTTTCACTTGGGACAAAAAGAATTTTCCTGATCCAAAAGGCCTTATCGAAAAATTAAAATCACTTGGCTTCCATGTTGTATTGATGTGCGACCCGGGAATTAAAATAGAGGAGGGCTACGAGCCCTACGAGTCTGGAAAAAAAGAAGAAGTGTTTATTAAGTATCCGGACGGAGTAAATTACAGCGGACAGGTGTGGCCGGGATGGTGTCACTTCCCTGATTTTACCAAACCCGCTGCGCGCGAATGGTGGGCCGATCATTTCAAAGAGTACGTAGCACTTGGCGCAGAAGGGTTTTGGAACGACATGAATGAAATCGCCACGTGGGGAAACATGTTGCCGGACTTGATGGAATTCGACTTCGAAGGCCGCAAGACTTCTACTCGTGAAGGTCGTAACCTATACGGAATGATGATGGCGCGAAGTACCTACGAAGGCACTAAAAAATTAATGAACAAACGCCCTTTCAATCTCACGCGCTCTGGCTACGCTGGCATCCAACGCTATGCAGCGGTTTGGACGGGAGATAATGTTGCCTACGATGCACACATGCTAGCTGGGGTCCGATTGGTAAATAGCATGGGGCTATCGGGCATGGCCTTCACGGGATATGACATAGGTGGTTTTGTTGGAAATACAGACGAGAAACTTTTTGCAAGATGGATGTGCATAGGAGCCTTCTCCCCTTTCTTCCGCGGCCATACTATGATCAATACCCGCGATTCAGAGCCTTGGTCGTTTGGAGAAAAGGTAGAAGAAATTTCGCGCAACCACATGAAGTTGCGCTACCGCTTGATGCCGTATCTCTACTCATTATTTTTTGACGCAGCCAAAACGGGCATGCCAATTAATCGCAGCTTGGCTATTTACCATCCATTCGATTCAAAAATTTACGATCATCAATACCATAATCAATATTTCTTTGGACCTTCTATTTTAATTGCACCTGTCGAAAGCAACAAAGACTTAGTGAAGGTCTATCTACCCGAAGGCAATTGGTATGACCTGCTAACAGATCATCCGCACCAGGGCAATCAAGACATAGTTGCCGATTGCCCTATTGATCATTTGCCTGTGTATGTTAAGGGTTCTGCAATTATTCCGATGAAGGAAAAAGCAGGGCAAAATACCAGCGACTTTGGTGATGTATTAGAGTTACATCTCTACCGTGGAGACGTGTACAACGATTTTACTCTGTACGAAGATGATGGCATTTCATTCGAGCATGAAAAAGGAGCATTCGCAAAAAGAAAAATTATGTACACCCCAGAAAAAAATGAATTGACTATCTTAGACAAGGAGGGAACCTATGTATCGCCCTACAAAAAAGTCAATATCTATTTTCATGGATTTTCAAATTTGAACCAAGCAACTATCAATGGACAACTGCAAAAAATAGAATGGAAGGAATACCGTTTTGTTCAACCTATCAGCAATTACGATCCTGTCAACACTGTGCCGGAAGGTCTAAAAATTAACTCACTTCCTTCTATCTCGACAAATTATGGAACAGAAAAAATTAACATTAGCTGGTGATAACTTAGTGTCTTTATGCCTAATAGGTAAGAAAGGAATAATCATTTTCGCCTTTGGCGTTATACTATCAGCCTGCAAAATGGATAAGCCGGTAGTATTTAATGATGCAGAACTGATCAAGGGCAACGCCTCGTCAATCATTCTTGAAAAAGGAATCAACAACATCAATTTAGAAGATTACGTACTCGATATCACGCGTATCGATTCTGTCACCGCTCCACCAGAGCTAAAACAAAACAAAGAACGAGGGATGCTTACGCTAGAAGGCGAACTCACCACCCAAATTGCCGTCATAAAAATATGGAGCGCGAGCCAAGCCTATACTATTCCGGTGAGGCGCGCTACCAAAACGAACGTGACTTTAACCTATGTAGGTGCTGCAAACGAAATAAAAGCCAAAGGAGAATTCAATGCATGGAACGCGCAGTCTTCCACCTTCACAAAAACAGAAAAAGGATTTATTTATTCGATGGCGCTGCCTCCCGGCAATTATCAATATCTCTTCGTGATCGATGGAAAAGAAAAACGCGATCCCTCCAATAAAGACTCAATTGACAATGGAATGGGTGGATGGAACTCTGTCATTCGCATTGCGCGCCCCGATGCTCAGAAACTTCCAATCATTTCCACAAAAAGTACAGAACTGAAAACCATCAAACTTTCGCTGCGCAATCCCGCCAAGGAAGTGATAGTGTTGTGGAAAAATTTTCTGTTGGATTATCGTTCGGTAAAACTCAGCGAAAAAGAAATTGAAATAAAGATTCCATCACAAGCAACCAATGATGATCGCAGTTTTATTCGTGTGTGGGCCGCCAACGATGAAGGCATTTCAAATGATGTGTTGATCCCACTTCAAAATGGAAAAGTAGTGATGGATGCTGCTGAGTTAACGCGGCAAGACAAAGAAGCGCAAGTGCTGTACTTTATGATGATCGATCGTTTTAATAATGCCAAGAAAGAAAACGATGAGCCAGTAACCGACAAGAATATTTTACCGAAAGCAAATTATTATGGTGGCGATATTTTAGGAATAACACAAAAAATAAAAGATGGCTATTTTTCTCAACTGGGCATTAATATGATTTGGCTTTCCCCCATTTCGCAAAATCCAAAAGGAGCTTACGGTAAGTACATTGATCCACCCACCACGTTCTCTGGCTACCATGGCTATTGGCCAGTCTCGCTTCAACAAATTGACTATCGGTTTGGAACAAAGGTTGAATTAGAAGAACTATTAGCAGAAGCGCACAAGCAAAATATCAACGTGATTTTAGATTATGTAGCGCACCACATTCACAAAGAGCATCCATTATTCAAACTAAGGCCAGAGTGGTTTACTCCATTGTATTTGCCAGACGGCACCATCAACACGGAGCGCTGGGATGACCAGCGACTGACAACCTGGTTTGATGTATTTATGCCCACGCTTGATTTGCGCAAGCCAGAGGTAGTTGGCCCGATGACCGACACGGCCATGTTTTGGCTAGAGAAATATGACTTTGATGGATTTCGGCACGATGCCTCCAAGCACATTGATTTATTGTTTTGGCGCGAGTTAACAAAAAAAGTAAAATCAAAAATAAAGCGCCCCATTTATCAAATAGGAGAAACATATGGCAGTCGCGAGCTGGTGAGTAGTTATGTGAACACCGGTATGCTGGATGGGCAGTTTGATTTCAATGTGTACGATGACGCGGTAAATACGTTTGCAAGAAACGATGTGCCCTTTTCTCGCTTGACTTCTTCCGTTACCGAAAGTATCTCATGGTTTGGAGATCATCACTTGATGGGCAACATCACCGGCAATCAAGATCGTGCCCGGTTCATTAGCTATGCTGATGGCTCGGTACGATTTGATGAAGATGCGAAGAAAGCCGGATGGAAAAGAAAAATTGAAATCAAAGACACCATAGGCTACAATAAGTTACAATCACTGACGGCTTTTATGATGACCATACCCGGTGTGCCCGTCATTTATTATGGCGATGAAATTGGCGACCCGGGAGGGAACGACCCAGACAACCGAAGAATGATGCGCTTCGAAAACCTTTCAAAATTTGAAGTACTGAACAAAGCAATTACCGAAAGATTGGTAAGCCTGCGCAGAAACTCTATGCCATTGATTTACGGAGACTTTAACTGGATTGAAACTCAAGACGAGCTGATGGCCTACAAAAGATCTTACTTTGATCAAACAGCAATAATTGCATTTAATAAATCGGGCGAAGTAAAAACATGGAGCCTTGACAAACTGCCCAACTCGGCAAAAACCAACTTTACTGGCAAAATAGAATTTGAAAATCAGCGGGCAACGCTTACCTTAAAGCCGCATTCGTTTGAAATAATTACTTACGCTACCTCAAACTAACCCTTTATGAGTTTACCGTCCCTCGGCTCACCCAAACCTCAACTCAGCTTCTGGCAGATTTGGAACATGAGTTTTGGATTCTTAGGAATACAATTCGGCTTCGCCTTGCAAAACGCGAACACTAGCAGGATTTTTGAAACGTTGGGAGCTTCGCCCAGCAGCTTGGCTTTGTTTTGGGCGGCCGCTCCTGTAACCGGCTTGATTGTACAACCTATAATAGGCTTTTACAGTGACCGCACTTGGCACCCGACTTGGGGGAGAAGAAGGCCCTTTTTTGCGGTAGGTGCCATCTTGGCCTCGCTGGCTTTGTGCCTTATGCCCAACGCCCATGTATTGTGGATGGCTGTTGGCGTATTGTGGATTATGGACGCTTCCATCAACATCAGTATGGAACCTTTCCGCGCATTTGTAGGCGATATGCTTCCCCCTTCGCAACGTACCAAAGGTTTTGCCATGCAGAGTTTTTTCATTGGAATCGGGGCGATAGTGGCATCATTCCTTCCCTATTTTTTCACCAACTGGTTTAACATTCCTAACACAGCCGAGCGTGGGGAGATTCCGTTGTCGGTCCAATATTCATTTTACGTGGGGGCGTTCATGCTTTTTTTCGCAGTGATGTGGACTGTATTCACTACGAAAGAGTATCCGCCTGAACCGCACCATGCCAACCTAAGAAACCGCGAGAAAAGAAAAATTGACGATGAAGAAGGAACAAAATCCAAACTCACAAAAGTGGGCGGTCTGCTCTTGATCTTAGGAATTGTTTTGACGTGGATCGTGAACTACCAAGAGCTGGACAAAGAATTGTATGTGCTGGGCGCAGGTCTGCTCGTGTTCGGATTGGTTCACTTGTTGGCCGTTCTTTACATTCGTCAGGGGCAATCGTATTTGGGGCTCGTGCATATCGTCAAAGATTTTAACACGATGCCAAAGACTATGGTTCAGTTGTCCTACGTTCAATTCTTTTCTTGGTTTGCGTTGTTTTCCATGTGGATATATACCACTCCTGCCGTTACAAGTTATATCTACAACACCAATGATCCCTCTTCAGTTGCCTACAACGATGGGGCTGATTGGGTAAGTTTATTGTTTGGAATTTATAATGGCATCGCAGCGCTCGCGGCCTTGCTCCTGCCCGTCATTGCTAAACACACCAGCCGAAGAGTAACACATTTTATTGCTTTGATGTGTGGTGGCTTCGGACTGATCTCTATTTATTTTGTTTCCGATCCCGATATGTTATTATTCTCAATGGTTGGGATTGGAATTGCGTGGGCCAGTATTCTTTCGATCCCATACGCGATGTTATCAGGTTCTTTGCCTCCCGAAAAAATGGGTTACTACATGGGCGTGTTCAATTTCTTTATTGTGATACCCCAGATTATTGCCAGCACCATTTTGGGCTTTTTGCTGAAGACTGTGTTTGGAGGACAGTCCATTTACATTTTGGTATTTGGCGGGGTTTGCATGATCATTGCATCGCTACTTTCGTTAAGAGTTCGTTCATCCGAAGAAGTTTATGTTTAATATGCGCCTAGGGTTAGTTTTCGTTTTACTGACAGCTTTCCTTCCTTTGGTTAGTCAAGATTACTCAGTATTCACCAATACAATTAGGTCACTGAAAGACACCACCAGCTATCTTCGGTTAAAAGCAGAAAAAAAGATACCTTTTGTCTACGAAGACTCTGTTGCTTTTTTATTTGAAGGAAAAGCGACCAGCGTAGCATGGATGGGTGATTTTAACGGATGGGGCTATGACAAAACTTTCGTTAATCAAGGAAAGAAAATTCCAAACACGTACATCTGGGCGTTGAAGGCAAAATTTCCAAAAAACGCTCGGCTCGATTACAAGATTTTGATCGATGGGAATAATTGGATCATCGATCCCGAAAACCTTAACCAACAATGGAGTGGCGTAGGTGGGGGAAGTCCTAATTCGGAATTGCGCATGCCCGACTGGAAGGAGGATGCAGAGCAACAAGTTAAAAAAGAGATTGCGCACGGAACGGTGAAGAATGATATTCTGTTCAACAGCAAAATTCTCAATTATCAAATTACATACAGCATTTACCTACCTGCGGGAGTTGAAAAACTCGGCAAAGTGCCCGTGATGTATGTTACCGATGGCTATGAATACCTCCACCCCCAATTGGGGAATATGACTACCGTATTGGATAATTTAATTGCTGAGAAAAAGATCAAACCCATTGCAGCCGTGTTTGTTGACCACCGCGAACCGGTCAATCGTTCCAACAACAGACGGATGCAAGAATTGGCAATGAACAGTACTTATCTGGAATTTTTTACCACCGAGCTATTACCGGAAATAGAAAAGAATTATCCCGTGACAACGGAAGCCACCCAGCGCGGAATCATGGGAACTTCTATGGGCGGATTGACGGCCACCTACTTTGCATTTACCAAGCCGGGTGTTTTTGGTTTAGTGGGCATTCAGTCGCCTGCTTTCTGGACGAAGCCACAGATCTACCAGTTATGTTCTGGGCAGGCTGCGCCTTCCATAAAAATATCCATGACTTCTGGTTTGATCAATGATACCAGTAAAGAAAGCAGAAAGATGAAAGAGATTTTGCAAGCCAATAGTTGTGTGTACTATTATCGGGAAGTGAATGAAGGCCACAGTTGGGGCAACTGGAGAAATTTAATTGACAATGTCTTAATCGATCTTTATGCATTTTAATGGCCGGCTTTATTATATTTAAATGTTCTTTGTTCACCCTATCTATACCTATATGAGCTTGCGCAATATCTTTTTTGGTGTTATCATTTTACTTTCGCTAAACGCCTGTTCTTCTGGCAAGGCTGCATTAAAGAATGGAAACTACTATGAAGCTGTAGTAGAATCCATTGGTCGCCTTCGTGCGAAGCCCAACCATAAGAAAGCGAAGGTTGTGTTGCTTTCCAGCTATCCGCTGGCAGTAGAGTTTATCCAAACGGGAATACAGAACGGCATTGCGGCTGATGACCCGCGAAAGTGGCGCAACGCGGTAGATGGCTATCAAAAAATAAACAATCTGAACGACCAGATCAAAACTTCGCTGGGCGCGCTGAAGCTCATCTCGAACCCCGTCACAAAATTCAAAGAGCTGGCGGAGGTAAAAGCCAAGGCAGCCGAGGAAAGCTACAGTGATGGAATTCAGTTTATGATGAAAAACAGTCGAGAGGATGCCAAGCGAGCTTACTTTAGTTTTAAAGAATGCAATGGTTACGAACCAGCCTACCGCGAATCCGTTGAATTATTGAACCAAGCCGAGTTCAATGCCACCCTTCGCATAGCCTACGAAGAAATCAATGCTTCGGCAGTCAATTATGGAAGTCTACAACCCGTTGTAAATTCATTGCAACGACAGTTTCTATCATTTAAACCAGCCACCCAGCGCGATACAGTTCCACCGCATCAAACGCTGCGGATGGTTTTTAACCAGTACCAAATTGATAGCAGACCACAGCTTTCATCACGCAATGAAAATCTCCAGCGCGATGTAAAAGTAGGCGAGAAAAAAGGCGCTGACGGAAAAACACAGGATGTGATGGAAACTGTAAAGGGTACCATCACCTATTACACGAAGTCAAAAGCAGCGCGTAGCAATGCAACCCTCACCATTACAGACGCCAATACGAATGCTATTTTGAAAAACAATTCAGCGGTTGGAAATTCACAATGGGAGTATACTTGGGCTACCTTAAAGGGCGATAATAGGGCAATGAATTCGGATCAAGTTGCACTTACCAAACGAAGCGAAGCCTCTCCAGATGATCAAAACCTATTCAACCAAGCGATGACGAGCTTAAGGAATGATGTTACGCAACAACTGCGCGGCTTCTATAGCCAATACTAATTCAGCTTCTAGCAAAACTATTTTATCTCTTGCTTGGTTAACAGGGAAGTACTGTTTAAAAACCAACCTTAAATAAAAAAACACGTGGAGACAAGTTCAGATTTGAGCATTGCAACATTTGGTGCCGGCTGCTTTTGGTGCACCGAGGCAGTATTTTTGAATGTGAAGGGCGTTAAAAAAGTAGTCTCTGGCTATGCTGGCGGCAAAATTAAGAATCCTACCTACCGAGACATTTGTTCTGGCCTAACCGGCCATGCCGAAGTGACTCAAATCACTTTCGACCCTAGCGAAATATCTTTTACCGAGCTGTTGGAAGTATTCTGGAACACGCACGATCCCACTACCTTGAATAAACAAGGCGCGGACGAGGGTACGCAGTACCGCTCGGTGGTATTTTATCACGATGGGCAACAACAATTGGCAGCGGAAGCATACAAAAAACAATTGGAGTCATCGAAAATGTTTAAAAATCCGATTGTAACAGAAATTACGGCATTAAATAATTATTACCCTGCAGAGGATTACCATCAAAATTATTTTGAGCTAAACCCCAACCAAAGCTACTGCCAATACGTAGTGCGACCAAAAGTTGAAAAGTTTAAAAAACAGTTTGAGGAAAAACTGAAAAAATAGGCGTTTGAACAAAAAAGGCGCAAAAAAACACCTGCCATCTGCAACCTGCTTTCAGAATCTCCGTTGTATAGAACAAGAGTAGATTAATTCTCTCATAGGTTTAGGTTTAGGTAACAAAAAGCCCTTCAGACGGAAGGGCTTTTTGCTTTTAGTCCATCTCTATTTCTTTTTATATTTTGTTATGTCTTGTGCGATTTTTATCAATCGGCTTATCTGACCATTTTTTCCGCGCACAGGCGCATAGCTCGCCAAAATCCATACCTCTTCCCCTTTTTTATTAATTCGTTTAAATTCGCCTGCTATTCCTTTCCCCATAGCTAAATCCTTCCAAAACTGACGATACGCATCTGTGTTCCTTTCCTCCCTTGGCATGAAAATGCGATGGTGCTCGCCTTGAATTTCACCTGCCGTATAGCCCATCGCCTTTAAAAAGTTCTCGTTTGCTTTCAAAATGTTGCCTTCAGTATCAAATTCAATTGTAGCATAGTTATCATTTACCAACGAGACGATAGAAGAAGATTCGGCTTGGGTTCTTTGCATTTCTTCTTGCGTGGCTTGCAACTCTTCCATATTCTGGCGCATCTCTTCTTCTTGCGCACGCATCTCTTCCGTCATTTGTTGAGACTCGGTTAACAACTTCTGTGTACGCTCGTTCACCTTTACTGTAGAAACTGTTGATGCAATACTCTCTGCTACTTTTTTAACAAAATCAATTTCGAAATCGGCTATTTTGGAAAAGGAGGCGATCTCTACCACTCCAAAAATTTGATCGTTCATCTTCAAGGGCATGATCAGGACGGAGGTAGGGTTTGCATTGCCTAAACCAGAAGTAATTTTGATATAATTCTGCGGCACATCGGTTATGTAGATCGTATCCATCTCTTGCCAGGCTTGGCCGGCCAACCCCTCGCCCCGGTGTATCTTTTGGTTCACAAATTTTTTCTTGTCCCAGGCATAGCACGAAATCATAGACATTGTTTTTTCTTCCTCTGCACCTGTCTCATCGATGATGTAGAGAGCACCCTGGTTCGCTTTCAAATATTTAATAAGGCTTCCAATAATTTCATCACAAAGCTTTTGAACTTCACTATTGTTACTGCGCAAAATCTCACCAAACTTCGCAATCCCTTCGGTTGACCAATTTCGTTTCTTGTCCTCCTCGGCTACTTTAGCCAAGTTAGCACGCATGTTAATTAGCGCGTTGCCCAACACATCGTGGTCGCTTAGGGGCTTAAATTCAGAATCGTATTTTCCACTACCAATATTCTCTGCAAAGGCAGTGGTTGCTTTGAGACCTACAACTAGGTTTTCGGTAGCTTCTGCCATTTCCCCAATCTCATCATTGCTAAAAACGCGCTTCTTGTCATCCACTAGTTCGCCCCTGCCTAACTTAATCACCACGTCCTTTATGAAGTTGATCGGACCGGTGATATTTCGTACCAAAAGAGTGGCACTCAATAACCCCAAGACAATAATTGCCAAGCCAAGTACCAACGTGATGGTGCGGAGATCGCGAGTTGACTTGCTAAGACTAGCGGCTGACTCGTTTGTTAGTGCCTCCTGTTTCGCCTTGATCTTTGATAGGATGGAAATAATATTGTTCGATTGCGGAATTATGACTTGATCTACGTAGTCACCTGCCAATAGTTTGGTGGTTGGATCTTCATAGGCATCAAACCCGGTGAGTGTGTTAACAATATTCTCGCTGGTTCCGCTCAATAGTGAATCAAACTTATGAAAGGCGTTGGTCATCAATACCCGCTGCGAACTATCCTTCTTGAAATTTACAGCCGCGCTATCTGCATCCCAATTCTTCATCAACTTGGTAATCCTTTCTTTATTTGCAGGATATTCTAAACTAATAATCTGCCGCAAAGCTGCCTTGTCATTATCATTGGTTTGAAGAAAAACCCAGTTGGTCGCCAACATCCTTGATCGGTGAACCAGTGTAATCAATTCGTTGATTGCATCTTTGGAGGGATTAATAGTTTGGGAAGATGACATTACACTTCCATCAATTCTATTACCGGTGATAAAGATGATGGTCGCATTTATTGCGAACAAGGCAATCAAAATTAAAAAACCCCCGAAAATCTTGTTGCCGATTTTTAAACGGATAGTAGAATTTTTTTTTGTTAAAGTATTTTCCATGATCGTATTTTCAAATTACAATCGCCAACCTTGTCAATTCGGAAGCAGCTTTGAGCTTGTGTTTAGACAGAGCCGATTGGTTTAATTCAAACGCCAATTTGCCACCTTTGGTAATAAAATTGATATCGCTACCCTTCAAACCCAAACCGGGCTGTTCGGTAATAAGCAGCGTGGACCTATCGCCAATTTTATTTAGGACTTCAGGCAACAGGCCTGACTGCTCTACAGGCACGAACAAAATATGACCCTTCTGGAATTCTTTTAGCGTATTCAATTTAAAAATTTTAATAGTTCTATCACCGACCTTCTTTTTTTCAGCCATCTTTTGCAATTCGGCAATTAGAGCTGACTCTCCCAAAACAAAAATCTCGAAATCCCCCTTTTTGTCTTCCTCGGGCCATACCACATATTTGGTAAAGCCGTGCATGTAAAGGGTATACGTCTGATAGTTCTGCGCGTACACATTGTTCTGTTCAAAAAAGAAAAAAAGGACTAAGGCGGTTAAAACTTTCATAAAACAAAAACTGCGATTAAAAATGGACATTACACGCAAAAATACCACGAGTCCAAAAAAAAATAGTTTAAAAACATATATTTTCCCACATCAAAAAGGTTTACCCTTAAATTGTTTAATTACCCGCGATTGCCCTTAGCATCTAAAACCTTTTGCCTGCAATTTATGTATTGATACAAATACATAGGTTCTCTTCCTTAAAAAAAAATTAAAAATGAAAACAACTCTTCTTTTTTCTCCTCTGCTGTTTTTGGCGTTTGCCACAGCCTGCCAAACTAAACAAAAGCAAGAACCCGTGAGCGCAATAGTACAAATAAAGAAAACCGAGGACGAATGGAAAAAGATTTTAACGCCCCAACAATACGAAGTTCTCCGCCAAAAGGGTACTGAAAGGCCTTTTACTGGAAAGGATTGGGACAATCATGAAAAAGGAACATACTACTGCGCGGGTTGCCAATTGGAGTTATTCAGTTCCGAAACCAAATTTGAATCCGGCACAGGCTGGCCTAGTTTCTACCAGCCGATCAAGCAAGGCGTAGTGACTGTGGGAACCGACAAGAGCTATGGCATGATCCGCGATGAGGTAGAGTGCGCACGTTGCGGGGGTCATCTAGGTCATGTGTTCAATGACGGGCCAAAGCCTACGGGCCTGCGATACTGTATGAATTCCATATCCATGACATTTGAAAAGAAAAAGTAAAACAAGATGAAAACCTTCCTTCGGTAGGCAGGTTTGAAACTCAGTGAATTTGAAAATGGGTAGCTTTTTAGATTAAAATGACTAATTTTAATTCAGGCCGCTGGGCAATCCAGTAGATTTCGTGTTAGAAATTTTCAAATCAATTAATCTTTAAATTAGCTTATGTGCAGACTAATGGCTTATAAAGGAACCCCCATCATCATCGATGACCTGCTTTACAAACCCAAAAACTCATTGATAAACCAAAGCATTAATGCTCGAGAAATTGAAGAGCCTCTCAATGGCGATGGTTTTGGTGTTGGCTGGTACGTTCCTGAATTAAACTACGAGCCAATTACTTTCGTTTCGGTAAATCCTGCCTGGAGTAACCGAAACTTGCGAAACTTGGCGCCCAAAATCAAAACTGATTGCATGTTGGCGCATGTGCGGGCAGCTAGTGTGGGCGATGTATCGGAATCAAATTGTCATCCTTTTCAATACAAGAATATTTTGATGGCGCACAACGGTGGCGTGGAAGAGTTTGAAAAAATCAAGAGGCACATTCGCGAGCCACTGACCGATGAACTTTACAATTGGATCAAAGGCCAAACCGATTCAGAGCACATTTTTGCGCTCTTGCTTCACAACCTATTTAAAAATCACAAAACGATAAGCCCCGAGGGAGTTGCCGAGTCCTTTGAGGTGACTTTTCGGACATTAAAAAAATTGATGGCGGACTACAACATCCAAGAACCGGCTTATCTAAACATGGTTTTTACGAATGGCCTATTCATAGTGGCAACTCGGTATGTTACTGACCCCAAAGAAGAACCCTTGACCCTTTATCATTCGGAAGGAAGCAGGTATGTTGTGGAGGACGGAAATACTCGGTTAGAAGCTCCGCAAGATAATGACAATGCAGTTTTGGTAGTATCTGAAAAACTGACCGATGACAAGGATTGGACCATGATACCTCCCCATCATTTGGTAATTGTGGAGCCTTCGTTGAATGTGAGAATCCGGCCGATCAGAGATTAAGTTTCACTAATTTTAATTTCTATTTTTGGCGATGAAATTTGATGTTGTAGTTATTGGAGGTGGCATTGTTGGTCTTGCCACGGCTCTCCAAATCAAAAAAACAAAACCCTCATTGACAATCGTAGTTCTTGAAAAAGAAAACGAATTGGCCAAGCACCAAACGGGCAACAACAGTGGCGTCATCCACTCAGGAATCTACTACAAACCCGGAAGTTTAAAAGCAACGAATTGCTTACGAGGATATCAATTGCTCATTGAATTTTGTAAGCAGCACGGTGTACCATTTGAGCTGTGCGGAAAGTTGATTGTGGCAACCGAGGAAGCTGAAAAACCACTTCTTGAAAACGTATTTATCCGAGGCCAGCAAAATGGACTGAAGAATTTAAGAAAGTTGTCGAAGGGAGAACTCAAAGAATACGAACCCCACGTAAATGGGGTTGAAGGAATCTTTGTTCCCCACACCGGAATTGTTGACTACAAACTGGTAGCAGAGAAATACGGTGAATTACTAAAAATCGAAGGGGCACAAATGCACTTCGGTGAAAAGGTGACAGGAATTAATTTGGGGGCTAATCAAGCCGAGGTCATTACTGATAAGCAGACCTATCAAGCCAAAATTGTAGTGAATTGTGCAGGATTGCATTCGGACAAAATCGCTTCGATGACCATTAAGAAGTTAAATGTGAAAATCATTCCATTTCGGGGAGAATATTTCAAACTAAAAAAAGAGAAGGAGTATCTGGTGAAGAACCTAATCTATCCAGTGCCGGACCCCAACTTTCCTTTCTTAGGAGTCCACTTTACGCGCATGAAAAAAGGTGGCGTAGAGGCGGGGCCTAATGCCGTGCTTGCATTCCAACGTGAGGGCTACAAAAAATCACAAATCAATTTAGCCGAGCTAGCCGAAACGTTGGCATGGCCGGGTTTTCAAAAAGTAGCGGTTAAATATTGGCGCACGGGGCTTGGAGAAATGTATCGATCATTTTCCAAAGCTGCATTTACAAAGGCTCTCCAGAAATTAATCCCAGAGATTCAAGAGTCTGATTTGGTGGAAGGCGGAGCGGGCGTACGCGCCCAAGCGTGTGATCGAACCGGTGGATTGGTGGACGATTTTCTAATTCTGGAAGAAGAACGAGTGATTAATGTGTGCAATACCCCCTCGCCCGCTGCAACGTCATCGCTTGCCATAGGCGAAACCGTATCAAGGCTCGTGATGAATCGGTGGTGAGAAAATCCTGAAAGCTATTCCTGCTTGCAACCCCCACACCGTAATGGACTCGTAGTAGCGTTGGTAAACGCCACCGAGCGTTATATAAGTATTCCAGTAACCACGTGATGCGATTCTCTTCTCAAACTGCAAACTCAACTCCCTTCTCGCAACTACACCCGAATCAAAATCCTGAGCCAATCGATATTCGATGTTGCCACCGATCTTCTTGCTGTTTGATTGTAGCAATAACCCGTAGGTCGATTCGAAGAATGATTTTCTACCGCCAAAATTTTCTTTCATAAAGCCTCCGCCCACACGCCCCATTGCATTGCGAGTGGTGATGATATTCAACTGAAGTACTTGCCAATCAACTGAGCTCAAATCCTCTGTGCCGGCTGCTGTCTCCTGTAAAAGATAGTTGATTCGAAGTCGGTTGAAAACAAAGCCCAGGTTCCACGCACGCATGGGTTTGCCAGATAATACTGTGATGGCTGGATGGCCGCTTGCGCCAAAATATCCACAGAAATCATTGATGGATTTAGTTCCTTTTTTTTGAGTTTGCGCTGCTGCCAAGACCCCAGCACGTTGATCACATCAGCAACAAAGTAAGCCATCCCAACACTTGAGCTTGAGCCGCCCTTATCTCTGCTTCCGCCTCCGCTAGCATTGCTTGATGATGCTCCCTTAACGCTCTGCACTTGCGCGCACACTGTTAAGATTTGCCAAAAGAACAAAAGTGTAAAAGCTAATCTCGGGCGCATACTCTCAATTGCTATGGTGTTGTACAAACTATTCTGTAAAAAGTTAACCAATTATCTTATTACTTGAACCCAACCTTTGCAAGAAGTTTCGTTCATAATTTGAATGTCGTAGTAATAAACACCCGATGGCAAATCGTTGGCTGTCCAATCTCCTTTATAGTCTTTGCTTTCAAATACCTTTCCACCCCAGCGGTTATAGATAACAATCGAAGTACTGATTCCCGCCTGTAAAATGGTTTGACCCCCATAAGCAATCTGAAAAGTGTCATTGAACCCAGGAGATTGGTCAGGTGTAAAAACGTTGGGAATCTTCAGTTCGAAAATCGGTACGCTGATTTCGCTTTCATAAGTACAAACTTCCTTTTTTCCGATCAACCGCACGGCAAAGTCACCATCGCGGGTATAATTGTGAACGGTACTTTGCAAATCTGAAGTGGTGCCATCGCCAAAATCAAAAAAAACTGTTTCAGTTGGATCAGTTTGACTTGATACCTTTAACGAAGGGCGATCGAAGCAATCATAATTAACACGTTCGGCAGTAAACTTTAAATCGATATTCGGAACAACTCGCAGATTTACTGTATCATTCTTGGTGCAGCCGTTTATATCCGCAATAGAAATAAAATAAGTTACACTCACTTTTGGATTGACAACCACATTTGGTTGATTTGAACTGAAGGATTTGTCAAATGTTGTCCACAAATAAGTAACGCCACCACCCGCCACCAACTGCGTGCCTGCATTATAACACATCAAAAGATCAGGATCTGCAAAGCCTGTTGGGTTAAAAACCAGCAGCGTGGTTTGGGTAGAGTCTTTCCCAATGCAAGTGCCTTGATCAACCGCCTTTAATTTTACTTTGTATGTACCTGGCAATTTATACCGATGTAAAATAGTGGTGCGGTCCAACTTGGTGGCTTTTGTGCCATCTCCAAAATCCCAAAAGAAAATCTGACCACCAATGCTTTGGTTTTGAAATAAGATGGTATCCGCAATACAAATTTGATTTAATCCAGGACTTGTCAAGAGTTTGTTATTAGTTTGGAGCTTGGCTTTCAAAGAGAATAAATCAAATTTGAAGGCCGCGTTGTTACAATTGGCACTTCCGTTGGTACGACTCCAGGCATTAGAGGTGGCGGGAAAATCGGACGTAGAAAAGCCACTCACGTTGGCAGCCGCACACCCCGCACAAACGGCATGATAAACTACCCCGCCTTTATCAAATCGGCAGGTACCTCCATCCAAATGTGTTCGAGAGGAACTTCCACCCAGAAATGTCGCATACAATAGTTGGGTTGCATCTGCATTTAAAACCATCAAATAAAAATCTGAGCCACTAGTAGTGGGCTGAAATGCATCTGGCGTAACGACCATGCCTGCGGTACTACTCTGCCAGAAACCTTGCGCGCTGTTGATAAAGCCGCCCCAACCCGACAAATAAATATTGTTACAATCGTTGACCAAAAACGCAGTGGGCGAAATATTTGGAATACCAATACCCGAACCGAACACCGTAGAAAAAATCAACGTTGAAAGTGAATTATCAAATTTTTGTAAAAACTGTCCGCTATTCGCATTCTTGTAAACATTCGGTGTTGTTGGAAAGCTGCCTTGGGTTTGTCCGTACACATAGACATTCTCTTGCTGATCCAAGTCCAAAAAATAAACTTGATTGAATAGCGGAGTTCCTGTAAAAGTGGATCGCATTATTACCGAGCCATCACCCTTGAGTTTTGCTATCCATCCATCGCCATTACCGGCATTGGTAGTTTGATACGATCCGGTAGTAATTGGAAAATCAGCGCTATTGCTTCCACCTCCAACAAATAAATCTCCCATACGATCAATTTGAATAGTGTGCGAAGCATCTGCTAGAGAGCCGCCTAGAAATGAAGCCCATAAAATAGTGCTTAAATCTGGAGACATTTTCATAATCACTCCATCGGTGACTCCGCCATTATACGATGTGTCAAAACCATTTACAACTGGAAAGTCGGAAGAGGCGGTAACGGTACTCACAAAAATATTCCCTGCCTCATCTGAAATAATATCTCCTCGCAATTCATCTCCGTAATTTCGAACAAGGGCACTGTTGGAGGGATTTAGCCCATCATTTTTTGATCCCCCGATCAGCGTGCTCGCCAGCAATAGTCTGCCGTCTTTGCTAACTTTTGAAATAAAAATATCAGCTCCATTAGTGTAAGGGATTACATTGTTTTCTATAACACCACCGTTAAAAGTTTTATCATAGGCGTTTGCCGATGCGGGGAAATCTGTTGAGCTCGTTGTTCCTAAAATCAGCAGCTCTTCATTCTCGGTCATCACCAAACTATGAGGCGATTCGGAATTGCCGCCCCCTAAAAAAGAAGTGTACAACAACTGCGTGCCGGTAGAATCATATTTATAAAGAGCAACGTCCCAAATCCCTCCGTAAGAAGTTTGGAAAGATCCTGGGGTAGCAGGGAACGAACTTCCATTAATATATAAATTTGTGACACCCGCGGAGTAAAGCGTACCCCGTTCTCCGGGTGTAGCCGAACTGCCCCAGTTGTCCGCTGAGAATCCTGAGTAGGTTGAAAAAATAAGCAAGGGATCGATTACCAATTCAAAGCAAGGATCGTAGGGCTCATCTAAGCAAAAAGAAATCTGTCCATCTGATAGTTCGTACGATCCTTTTACGAAAATCTTTTTACCGGATATGATTTGGTAAATGATCGGCTGCTGTTCAATAATATCCAACAGCGCAGTATGTATAATAAGATTTCCATTCTTCAAGTACACCTGATCTGCTCCCGAATAATTGAATTGAATCTGAGAAAGGTCGACACCCGGTGCGACCACAAAATCATACTTCAAGTTTTCTCCTTGTGAATATACTTTCAAATCAATACCCGAATAAAACGCGGGGTAGCGCACTCCTTGGTACGAACGCACATCGGCACTCCATTTGGCCTCATCGTTTCCTAAAAAATAATTATAATAATCCAAGGATTCCCCAAAAGGAACAGGGATCGACCCGACATTGCTTCCCAAAAAAGTGGCGCGTATCATTTGACCATTAATGGGTTCACCGAAAGAACTCGCTTGATCCATTTCCTTTAAAGCGTTGTGCTGGTGGTTGTGGAGTTTGTCCAACTTGCGTTGATCAAGGAAAGTGTAACTGAAGGATCCTGCCCGTAAAATCATATTCCCGCTGGGGATTTTGGCCGAGAAGTGAACGGAAGATGGCCATTGTCTTTTGTTTTCAATAAAACGAAGACCTGGATTTGGATCAGCACACAATTGACCATAGCTACAAAGGAAAATGAATACTAGAAAAAACCATTTCTTATTGCAGTCTGAAATCATATCGAAAGATACAGATTGGAACGTGTTTCATCCAATTTTTTCCCTAAGACTTAATGGCAATTTGACTAAGCTATTAATTTTCCCGGAGTCTTTGAATAAGATTCTAGCCCTCTTTCCTTAAAACTTGCAGAGGGGGTGTTGAAATTACGTCCCGTGAATTAAACCATCCTATGAAAACGGTGATGAATATTACTCCAAAAGTGATTAACAATAGCTCCACCGTGTCAACGGAGAATTCAACATCGAAGAAAAAATTCGTTAGCAGCCAACCACCGCCCAAGGACAAAAACATCCCCGTAAGGGCAGAAAAAATACCTAGATATCCATATTCAATAAGTGTCATTTTTGTCAATTGGCTGGTTCGCGCGCCCATGGTTCGAAGCAAAACATTTTCTTTCATGCGAACAAACTTGCTGTTGATCACCGCTCCGGCCAGAACGATCAACCCCGTGATGATACTGAATAACGCTAGAAAACGAACTACTAATCCAATCTTCTTGAACAACTCATCGACTGTATTTAAGATCAATCGCAAATCGATCAACGAAACATTTGAATACTCCGTAACCAAAGCACGTTGAAATCGAGTGGACACTTGTGGGTCATCAACACGCGTACTTGCTACAAAAATTTGTGGTGCTTTTTCTAAAACTCCAGCCGGGAACACAAAAATAAAATTCGGTGGATCTTTTGGCCAATTTACTTTTCGGATCCCACTGATTCGCGCCCTCATGGGAACGCCTTGCAAATCAAACACGAGTGTGTCGCCAATTTTTAGTCGCAACGTCTCGTGCATTCCCTCAGATATTGTTACTGAAACAGAATCACGCTTCCCTTTGTAAAACTTTTGCAAATCACCTTTGATCAATTCCTCCGAAGAAATTAAACTATCGCGGTAGGTCACTCGATACTCTCTTGTCAGCGCCCATTCGGGAATATCAATTGTATCTTTCTGAATTTCCTCGATGGTTTTTCCTTTCAATTCCTTTAACCGACAGGTGATGATAGGGACTACCTGGTTGACGGGCAGCTTTTGGTCTTTGATCAATTTTACCACTCCGTCTTTTTGATTTGGCTGAATATCAAACAAAATAGTGTTCGATTGATTTTTGCCTCCCGTAAACTCAACCTGATTGAGTAAACTGTGCTGGACAATATTTAGAGTAGAAATAATAAATGCCCCCAATCCAATCGTCACCATTAGCACGCGGGTCTGATTATTGGGTCGAAATAAATTGGATAATGCGTGTCTGAAAATAAAGGAAGCGTTGGACGGGAAATATTTTCTCACCAAAAAAAGCAACCCGATTGCCACCAGCGTAAGCAAGCCAAGCACTGCCGCCAATCCCAGCGAAAAGATTCCACCTGCGAAAATGCTCTTCGTTTGATAGGCAGCCGCGATAATTGGAAACAAGACGATCAATACAATGGCCGCGATTTTGGTTTTGGAAAAAATCTTCGCGGAATTGAAATCTGCACGCAATACCGCCAGTGGTGGCACAAATCGCACGGAAATTAATGGAAGAAGAGTAAAGAGAATCGAAACAATTGCTCCCAACAATATGCCCTCAGCTATTGCCCGAAATGAAATGGAGAATTGGAGTTTGAGTGGAATATAATCTTGAAAGGCATAGGGGATAATTTGATGAATAGCCACACCTACTGCCGCTCCGATCACACTTCCAAATATGCCCAAAACAAAAATCTGGATGAAGTAAATATTAAAAGCCTGCCACCCTGATGAGCCGATACAGCGCAGCAACGCCACGTCCTCTCGCTTTTCACGAGCATAAATGTGAACTGAACTTGCCACGCCAATGCAACCTAATATCAACGCTACAAATGCCAGCAATGAAAAAAATCTATATACTGACTTCAGTCCCTCACCCAAACCATCCCTTCGCCCTTGAACTGTTTCATACCCAAACCCCGCTTTTTTTGAAATAGGTTTTACTTTTTCTAGTAGATCGTTCGTCTCGGCATCTGATCTTGTCTTGATATAAAGACTATACCCTATCCGGCTACCAAACTGAACTAGCCCGGTAGAATCCAACGCACCCAACGAAATATAGACTGCTGGCGCCAACGTAGAAGTCAACCCTCCACCACCTGGAATTTTAGTGACCACCCCGGCCATTTTAAAAATCGTGTTTCCGATTTTTACCGAATCCTCCGAGCTAACTTGGTATTGAGAAGCCAATGACTCATCCATCATGGCGAAACGACCGGTCTTAACCAATTCGTAAGCATTGCTTGGCAGCGTAAGCAACTCGCCATAAAAAGGAAAATCACCTTGCAGCGCAGTCAGTTTTACCAATCGCGATTGTTGCGTGTTCATAAACATGACCATCGATGCCATTTCGGCATCGCGCGCAGTTTTCTGTTTAGTCGTGTCAATGACTGAAAGAACGTCAACGCCAAATTTTTTATTTGAATTCAATACCAAATCGGCACCCAGCAACTCTTTGGCATTCCGATCAAGTTCTTGCTGTAAAGAATAATTGAGCGAACCGATCGCAACTACCCCGGCAATTCCTGCTACAAGCGAAGCCGTGAACAGGAACAATCTACCGAGGTTTTGTCGCCCGTCCCGCCAAGCCATTTTCCATACCCACTTATCTTGAAAGATGTTTTTCTGAACTCGCCTTATCTTTATTATGTATTCTATCATTACAAATGAGGGACGAAAGAATTTAGAATTTAGAATTTAGAATTATCCGGTCATTCACCAGCTTGCCCCCTTTCATCTGAAGAACACGTTCCGTTTTTTCTGCCAATTCTAAATTGTGTGTTACTAAAATCAAGGTGGTTTTCTCCTCCTTGTTCATCGTGAAAATCAAATCGGTAATTTGATGTGCGTTCTCCTCGTCCAAGTTTCCCGTGGGCTCATCCGCAAACAAAATCCGGGGAGATGTGATGAACGCTCTGGCCAACGCAACTCGCTGCTGCTCGCCACCCGAAAGTTGCGTGGGATAATGATGAAATCGATCGCCCAGCCCTACGCGCGCCAGCAAATCTTTCGCTTGTGTTAAAATATTTTTCTCACCCCTCAATTCCAACGGCACCATCACATTCTCTAAAGCGGTGAGCGTGGGCAGCAACTGAAAATTCTGAAATACGAAGCCTACAAATTGATTGCGCACGTAGGCCCGGTCATCTTCATCCATGGCATTGAGCTTAAAGCCCATTAGCGAAATCATGCCGCTAGTAGGTACGTCCAGCCCTGCGCACAAGCCTAACAGTGTGGTCTTTCCGCTACCCGATGGGCCGATGATGGCTAAACTGGTACCCTGCGCAGCTTGAAAAGAAACATCGTCTAATACCGTCAGTGGCTTTTCCCCCGACTGGTACGTCTTGGTCAGGTGCTCACATTGTAATACAGTTTCGCTCATATCTTGTAAGTAATCTCAACCAAGCTTCAAAGTAATCGTATATTGTTTTAATTTGTTTACGTTTTAACAAAAGAAAAACACCGGCATCTTTAAAAACTGAAATTTTATGTCAGACTGAGCCTGTCGAAGTCTATTTTCAACTACGTGAACGATAATTTACGTTTAGACAGCTCAGCGTGACAGGGTTTTTAAAGATATCGACAAATTCATTTGATATATGGTCGGAAAAAGTGTGCTGCTTATTGTGGCGTTATTTGTTTTTCAGAAATCAAGCCCACCCAAAGCCATGCTTTTCTTTGGCGACAGCCTAACGGCCGGCTATGGTCTTTCGCCCGAAGAAGCGTTTCCTGCGCTTGTCGAAAAAGAGTTCAACAAAAAATCGACCTTGGTGAAAGTTACCAATGCGGGCTTAAGCGGGGAAACCTCTGCGGGCGGATTGACCCGAATCGATTGGGTGCTTCGTCAACCCATTGACGTATTTGTTCTCGAGTTGGGCGCTAATGACGGCTTGCGTGGATTGCCGTTGGATCAAACCCGAAAAAACCTCCAAGGAATAATTGACAAAGTGAAAGCCAAATATCCACAAGCAAAACTGGTACTGGCGGGCATGATGGTGCCACCGAATATGGGCAAACAATATAGTTCAGAATTTAAGAGCATCTATCCGGATTTAGCGAAAAAGAACAATGGTACGTTGGTTCCTTTTTTGCTGGAAGGTGTGGGGGGTAACGAAAAATTAAATCAGGCAGACGGTATCCATCCAAATGTAGAGGGCCACCGCGTTATTGCGCGAAACCTGAGTGTGATTTTATCAAAACTGATACAATAAAAAAGAATGGGTGGGATTCAGTTTAACTGTAAGCCCTTTGCTATAAGCTCTACCCAATAGGAATACATCTTGCCGGACGGATGCAGGCCATCAGCCGCTACCAATGATGGATCTTTCAACCCATCACGCGAGATTTCAGTAATATTAAAATATTGGATGCCATACTTGTACGTAATCCGGGCATTGATTTCATTAAATTCATCTATCGCCTTTGTAGTTGCTTCTTGCTTGGGTTTGCCCAAAGGGGTAAAGCCATAATCAGGAATAGACACAACAAACACCCGTTGCTTTTTTCGTTTTGTCAAACGAATGGCCGTCTTGAGCAAGTCCTCAAATTCTAGTGCATACTGACTGCTCGACTTTCCTTGATATTGATTATTGACCCCAATCAACAGAGAGACTAAATCATATTCGTTTTTTAGTTGCGCGTTGGTCATGGCGTTTTTTAAATCATCGGTGCGCCATCCGGTAGTCGCAATAATTGTTGGCCTACCTATTCGATGACCTCTTTTATTCAATGAGTCCACCAGTTGATTTGGCCAGCGGTCAACCTCAGTTACGCTCTCGCCAATGGTATATGAGTCGCCCAATGCCAAATATTTCATGGGCTGAATGGTGTGCTGTGCATCCATGGGTCAATATTGCACTAGAAAGAATATGATTACTATGTTTTTCACATTAAATTTGACTGTACCGAAATTCAGCATAATTATTTCAAGTAGCAAGCCCCGCACCTTACTCCCCTTTTATGAAACCAGAAATCGTATTCCAAATTTGCAACAGCATCGCCCCGGTAGGCTGGCTGTTGTTGATTGTTGCTCCGAAATGGAAATGGACAAAGACCTTGGTTATTTCTGGGGTTTTACCGCTACTATTCGGTATTGTCTACGCTAGTTTGATTGTTCTTTTTTTCGGTAAGGATGAAGGTAACTTTAATTCCCTCCAAGGGGTAATGCAACTTTTTACAAGCCCTTGGGGAGTAACCGCGGGATGGATTCACTACCTAGCCTTTGATTTGTTCGTTGGAAGTTGGGAATTGAGCAACGGACAAAAGAATGGTATGCCACATTACTTGATTATCCCTTGTTTGATTCTTACGTTATTTTTTGGACCAATAGGCCTGCTCACATTTTTCTTGCTTCGCGCAAGCAAGACCAAAAAATTCTTTCATGAAAATTTTTGAGCCTATCTTTTACTGTTTTCGAACTATCCCCTTACCGCCAACAACAGCTCAATATCTTTGTGCTTCATGTTGAACTTACGCGCTACCGACTCATTGGTGAGACATCCTTTGTACGTGTAAACGCCCCTCATAAACCACTTATGTGCAAAAATCATTTCCTGCACACCGCCTTCCTCTGCAGCGCGTAAAATCGTAGGCGTGAAAATATTGCTCAAGGCGGTGGTAGCCGTATTGGCTACACGCGATGCCACATTTGGAACGCAATAATGAATCACATCATATTTTCTAAAAACAGGATTAGCATGAGATGTAATTTCAGAAGTAGCTACACATCCTCCTTGGTCAATACTTAGATCGATTATTAGAGAATCTGGCTTCATTTGGCTCACCATTTCTTCTGACACTACATGCCTTGCGCGCCCCTTTTCCACGCGTAGTGCGCCAATAACAACGTCTGCCTTTTTAAGGCACTCGCTGAGCGTAACAGTGTCGATAGTGCTTGTGTAAAATTGGTGGCCAAGGGTGTGCTTAATTCTCCTTAGCTTATATAAATGATTATCGAAAACTTGAATTTCGGCACCCAAACTCAGCGCAGCCCTGGCGCCATACTCTGCCACTGTGCCAGCGCCAATGATCACAACCTTTGTAGGCGGCACGCCCGTGATTCCACCTAAAATAATTCCCTTGCCACCCTTGGTGGTACTCAAGTATTCAGCCGCTATCAACATCACTGTGCTTCCCGCAATTTCACTCATAGCGCGCACGATCGGAATGCCCCCTACTTTGTCTTCAATAAATTCGTAGGCTAGTGCGGTAACTCTTTTCTTCAACAATGCATTGATCCGCTCGCCACCAAGG
>Ga0163155_10001652_pt1 | contig 26489 bp, 24 predicted proteins | sample OliLakLV19SP4G1_FD_148611 | JGI IMG/M metagenome (GOLD analysis project Ga0163155, IMG submission 148611) | Freshwater microbial mat bacterial communities from Lake Vanda, McMurdo Dry Valleys, Antarctica - Oligotrophic Lake LV.19.SP4.G1 | ecosystem: Environmental > Aquatic > Freshwater > Lake >... | reverse complement strand
TCCCAACCCCGCCGATCTGCACCTGATCGAGTATCCGGATCCGGTCCTTCGCCAAAGGGCCAGGCCGATTCCGGAGGTGACGCCCCATTGGCGAGCCATCGCTGAGCGGATGCTTGATGTGATGGACGAGGAGCGCGGCATTGGCTTGGCAGCACCGCAGGTGGGATTGTCCTGGCGCATGTTCGTGCTGGATGTTCCCGAGGTCAAAGAAGGGGACGACGCACGCTCATCGAAGGATGACCCCCCGAGAGCGACCGACGGCCCAATAGTCTTCATCAATCCGGTGCTCAAACTCGAAGGGCCGGTGGAGGGGTACGAAGAAGGCTGCCTGTCACTGCCAGACATTCGGGGCGATGTCCTGCGTCCGCCGATCGTCACTGTCACTGCGCTCAATGAGCAGGGCAAGCCGTTCACGCTGCGCGCGGGCGGACTGCTTGCGCGTTGCATCCAGCACGAGACGGATCACCTTGATGGGGTGCTGATCATCGACAAGATGACGCAGGCGAGCCGGTTGAAAAACCGCAAGCGATTGCGTGACTTGGAGTAAAGGGGTTCAAGATCACTCAAAGTCTCTTTTGCAGAAAGCACAAAGATTCGATTATACTGTGCTGACTGTCGCTTGCCAACGACCTCGGCGCTGCCACAAGCACCGGCTGGCATTCGTAGCAAAGAACATGGAATTGGTGTGGGAGGCTCTTGCCATGACCAGGTCTGATCCATTGTGGAAGTCTTTTCAATCGCTGTTTGTGCTCTGTGTGTGGGGTGCTTGCGCACGCCGCGCAGCCGACCCCGGCCGCCGACGGCACGGTCCAGACCATCGCGCTTCCGCCCGAGCACGTCGAGATTCTGCCTCATCAGCCCGTGATACTTGCGTCGGTTTCCGTGGTTGTGCCAGAGGGGGAGCAGGTTCCAGCGCAAGAACTCGAAACCGCCCGCAGGATCGTGTCCTGGACCGAAGCGACCTCGAACAACCAGCCGGTCGCCCGGTATCGAACGATGCCCGAGGGTGACGTGCTCTCGCAGGGCATGTTCAAGAATCCCGGCCCTCGCACGCTGCAGGTTGTGCTGGTGAGCGTGGAGGGTGAGCGAACGCTGACGATCGCCGCAGGCGATGGTTTTTATGTGGGCGATCTCGCGCTCCGTCCACCCACGCACGAAATGCAGTGTCGTTGTTCTTCTCGTTCTGGTCAGGGACCTATACATCCCACAATCACCGTCAAGTGCCCTCCCGCCAGCGCGACGGGGAACGATGCGTGCCCTTGTGACACGCTCAATGGTATCGAGTGTGAAACCAGCTCAGGGAGTGGCACCACTGCGGACTTCACGAAGATTCTTGTGCCTGTCTGAAACCATCCGATGCGCTGCTGCTTATGTTGCAAGGCCGCGTGATGCGGCCTTTTTCCTTAGGCTGTCGTTCCTGCTCCAGCTGTGGCCCCAGCTGTGGCCCCAGCTGTGGCCCCAGCAGTGGCCCCGCAGTGGCCTCGCTCTCGCTAGGATGTCCTGCCATGCCAACACCCATCATCTACTTCGGCTCGGGCGCGTTCGGCCTTCCCACGCTCCAGCGGCTCGTCAGCGAACACGAGGTCCTGGCGATCATCACCCAGCCCGATCGCCCGGCGGGGCGGGGCGGCAAGTTGACGCCCACGCCGATTGCCCAGTGGGCCAGCGAGCACGCGTCCAGCATTCCCATCATCAAGCCAGAGAAGTGCAACGCGTCCGAAGTCGTCGCACAGGTCCGGGCATTCCCAGCCAAGACGTATATTGTGATCGCCTTTGGTCAGAAGATCGGCAAAGCACTGCTCGAAGATCGGTTCGCGATCAACCTGCACGCCTCGCTGCTGCCCCGTTGGCGCGGGGCGGCACCGATCAACGCGGCGATCCTCGCGGGCGACAATCGCACGGGTAATTCGGTCATCACACTTGCGGACAAGATGGACGCGGGCGAGGTGCTGGGGCAGACCTTCCGCGAGATCGTCTCGATGCAGACCTTTGGCGAGTTGCACGACCTGCTGGCTGCGGACGGACCCAGTGTAATCTTTCGGGTGCTGCGCGAGCAGGCTGACGGCTCGATCCTGCCCGATATCCAGGACGAGTCGAAGGTCACGCTCGCGGGCAAACTCTCCCGCGCCGATGCGATCGTGGACTTTGACAAGCCCGCGACCGATTGTCGCTGCCGGATCAATGGCCTCTCGCCCAGGCCCGGCGTGACCGCGACGCTGGCGGACATCCAACTCAAACTGCTTCGGGCCGGACCCGTATTCGCGCCGCCGGTTGGCGCGCTTGATGGCGATGAGCCGGCCATGATTGTCGATCCCAAGTTGGGCATCGTGGCGTGCTCGAACCGCACCTGGCTGCAACTGCTCGATGTGCAACCGACCGGCAAGCGGCCTATGTCCTGGAGCGATTTTGCGAACGGCAACCCAATCGCACGAGGCACCAAACTCGTGTGCACACCGACGGAACCGGACGCATGAAACTCGTCCAGATGTTCTTTGACTGGCTCAAGCAGGAACCTCAAGCGTCGGTGCGAGGGGTACCGCATCTGCGCCCAAAGGACGCGAGTGCGAACAAGGCCGCCGCTCGCCTGGCCACTACGCACACTTTGCTTGCCCAGTCTGTACTCCTTACGCCAGTAGTATCTTCGCCACTTTCGCCAGCACTATCTACGCCAGGAAAGCCGACGCTAGCAGAGGCTGCATCGCCTGTCACTGCACGCACACAGACAGCCCTTATCACCAAACTTCCTGCCAAACTTCCTATTAGGCGTCCTACCAAGCAGGACCTCTATGACGCGATGGTTCGGGCGATGTGCGAGCGCTATCAGGTGCGCGTGCGCAAGTGGCGCACCAGCATGTCGGGCATCGCGTGGTATGTCGAGTATCGCGACGGGCGCATCCAGCGATTGATCGAATCGCCTCGCCCCAAAAGCCCGATGTCCGCGGCGATCTTCCTGCACGAGATCGGGCACCATCACATCGGGCTGGGCATCCACAAGCCCCGCTGCCTCGAGGAATACCTCGCGTGGAAGTACTCTCTCGAGCAGATGGAAGCATGGAATATCGAGATCACGGATCGCGTCCGCGTTCGCGTCTCCAGAAGCCTGCGGTACGCCGTGCGTAAAGCACAGCGACGCGGCATTCAGAGACTGCCCCAGGAACTGCTCGCGTATGCGGCCTGAGCGCCACATCACGCTTGCATCATCATCGCGTCAATTCCCGCCACCACCACCACTACCACTACCACTACCCCCGTCCCCACCCGGCGCATTGATGTCAACGGGTTCGCTCTCGCTCTTGGACTTCTCGCGACCCTTCTGCTCAGCGACGTCGATCACTGCGGGCGGCTTGGCAATGAGAGGATAGATCCAGCGAACAAAGGTTCGCCCCCGGGTCTTGACGGGCTGGGCATCGACAAAGAGGGGCACGGGCGAGGCACTGGATCGGTCATCGCCCCCAATGAAACCTGTCATGATGAGGCAGGGCTGCGTCGACCAGCGGGAGAGGTCCCAGCCATGGGTGGAACGGCGTTGGGCTGCGAGCACGCCCGTGATGTTGATCGACGAGCCACTATCAAAGATGGGCGGGGGCAGCAACTGGAAGAACGTCAGGGCATCCAGTTCTCGTTCGAGCGCGCTGCCATCGGCAAGGTTGGTCGGGGCGTTGCTGTCCATCAATGTCGGATTGGGCATGAGGTTGTCGAGCAAGGTTGTCAGCGAAGTGGTCGACCCGGCACGAATGTGCGCACCGATATCGAGCGGCTTGTCGGGCGGCAGTTCTTCGATCGGCGACAATGTCCAGGCTCGGACGAGCGGCAAACGCCCGGGGCCAGTGCCGCGAATCTCCGGGCCGATGCCAAAGACATAGAGTTTGACCCGCTGGAGCGATTCTGGAAGCGAGTGGACGATCGTTCCGGATATCAGTGGCTCGGCGCTGTTGGCGGTCCAGTTCTCGTTGAGTATCAACTGTCCCGGCTGGCCATTCTGACCGACGGGCGTTGGCATGCGCCAGACGGGCGCACCGGCCCAGTCGGCCTGGAGGGTCTTGACAGTGGCGCGGACAGGAATGTTCATCGCGTCGGGCGAGCGGGTATCGATCGGATAGCCGCGAACATCGGGAAAACTGCCGATGCGTCCCGCATCCTCGCCCGGCGCTTCCCACGGGGCGATGACGCTGAGCGACTGGGACGCTTCGCCCGAGGGGTCCCCCACCGTGACTCGGGCATCGCCATAACTTGGAATCAGCAGGCTGGTCCACATGCGAGCCCGCTGCACAGGCTGGCCATAGACGTGGTCGAGGATGGTCAGATGCGTCGCCTCGACACGGTGCGGGCGCAGCGCCGTGGCGAGGCCCCACGCGAGCAGCGTAAAGACACCAGACCCAGCCAGGAAGGCCATCCAGGCATGGTTGTGGAGGTTGCGGCTGCGCAGCACGTAGTAACACACCGGACCAACCAGGACCCAGTACAGGCCGAAGACAACGAAGGCCACCAACGCGCCGATGGCCGAGCGTCCCGTGATTGATATCTCTCCGGCGATCCGGTCATCGACATACCAGGGGCGACGATCTCCGGACAATCCCTGCAGGTTGGGCTGCTTCTCGGGGAGTAACTCGCCACGCCGACCCAGCACGCGATGCCAGAAAACATCCGCCTCGATGGTCTCGCTCTGGGAGAGCATGGTGGTGTTGAGATCCAGCCCGATCATGGTCACTGCGCCCGCGCCGACTAAGCGGCGGACCACCACGCACTGGGCATCGGGGCCATTGAGAATCGGCATCGCGTCGGTGGCGGGCGCAGCGGGATTGGGCACGAAGGTGTGGACCACGCCCCGGGCGGGATAGACCGCCTTCAAGCGGGATGTGATCATGGGGCGGTAGGGCAGCATGTCCGCATTCTCGCGCCGGTTCACGGTCACTGCGGGCATGATGTTGTACAGTTCGTTTGATGTTGGATTCATCCACTGCTGACCCACTGGCGGCAGCACGATGATGAGATGTCCACCACGCTGCACCCACTCGCGGATTGCTCGGGCTCGATCGTCGCGCAGTTCCGTCACTTCTCCCGAGGCCCAGACCAGAGTTTCAAACGGGGCCAGACCCATCCAGCGATCGGGGAGTGCGTCGGGCTTGAGACCCGTCAGCACTTGGGTGAGTTCATTGCCCAGGCGAGAGAATGGCGCGCCCGAATCGGGCCGATCCGAATATTGGCGAAGGCCCAGGGCGCGGTCCCCAATGACTGCCATCAGGCTGGTGTTCTCCTGCTGCGCGTTGATGCGGTTGGGGATTTCCAGCCGCCCCAGCAGGCGGCCGGCCCTGAAGACGTTTTCGGTTGCCGCAGTGGTGCCAACAGTGCCCCCCGAATCGCCCGCAACGGCGGTCGCGCCGGAATCAACGCCCTGGTGAACGGTGATGCGCACGGGAATACGGTCAACACCCGCGTAGGGCAATCGCATGTAGAGCCACACGCCCTGCCACACGCCCGGATTGGTCGTGACTTCGCGCTGTTGCTGGGGCTGGTCGCCATCGGCGTCGGTGGTGGAGAGACGGACCAGGACTGTGCGCTGCTCGGTGCCCGAATCCTGGATGCGCACACGCACACCGATCCAGTCGCCCAAACGCGGGGCATCGCCCATGCCAAAGTGCTCTACCTCGATGCGGACTTCGGTGGTGAAGTTTTCCTGATTGCCGGCTTGCTGATCAGAACCAGCATTTGAAATCCTTGCACCAGCATCGGCCTTTGCGGCTGGTGTGTTCTGGTGCGCGTGCGCGAGGGGTATCGCTGGCGCGAGCAACAACAGCAGCGATGGCAGCAATAGCATCATCAACATCATCGCCACGCCCCGCGTGCCTCGGCGCGGCATGGGGGCGACCAAGACCAATCTCTGCAACAGTTTGCCCAACCTACGCATCAGCATCCCCGCTCTTTTCGGACGGTATCGAGCAATCAAACCGGGCGATTCTAACCGCGTCCGAACACTCACAGAAGCGTTCAGAACGATGGAGCCACCGATCTTTGAGACTGGCCAGAACCAGTCTTCAGCCCCCATCTCTGCATGTCGATGCAAGAATATGGACCGTCTTTTCGATCAGTTTGTCGTCATCGCAGTGATCATTGCCGGAATCTCGACGCTCGCGGTGCTGCATTGTGCCGCCAACGCCGTGCGAAATCATCATCAGGTACACGACCTGCGCGTGAAGGTCAATCAGTTGCGGACGATGCAGATGAAGCGAATCAAACAGCACTTGGGCGAAGAGTCTGACAACGTGAATGCGTGACCATCGTGTGGTGGCGAATCACCTGGCAGTCCTGCTACCACGCTCCACGCATCTCCGAGACGATGGACTTGGCCATTCGCTGTATGGCTGAGGACTCACCCAACTCAAGCCGCTCACCAGTGGGCCTGGAGGCGACGAAGGTATCGGCGGCAGAGAAGTTCTGGCGCGCAACCAGCAACGCATCCTCTCGCGTAGCACCATACCCGGCCCGTCGCCACGAGAAGTCCACGACCAGTTGCACCGCCACTTCCTGGACCAAACCGGTGCCGTCGCGGAGCGAGAGGGCCCGCAGTTCGGCCTTGGTGATCGTGCCTGCCAGGACAGAATCAGCACGCGAGCTCTGGCTGGTTGACTGCACGACTCGCATGTCGGTGCTGGCCTGAACTTCCTTGATGATGGCTTCGGTCAATTCCAACTCGAGGCCTGGCGCGTTGGTGCGATTGCGGAAGATCGGCACCTCGACAGTGCGCACCCCAGCCACGCGCTGATCGGTGAGGGCGTAGCCGCTGCGTGGATCACTGGCGCAGGCGCTCAGCAGCGCGATGCTTGCGATGAGCAGGAGCACATGCCCGATCACTCGCAAACTTACTTGCCGACTCACTTGCCAACTCCTGGCGTGACATGTTCTGATAGTGGCTCGATCAACCCATGAACGGGCCCCCCATGGACAAGCCCGGGTTCCTTGGCATCAATCTGCTGGATGATCGCCAGGGCCTCGTGCGCGGCGCTGGTCTTGGGGTGGCGACGCACCAGACGCACGAGCGCGAGCCGCCCCGACACTGGGTCGTCGCGGTCGATGTACCACTGGGCCTGGGAAAGCATGCCGGAGGCTGCGGATTCATCCAGGCGAGCGACCAGGCCATCGGTCAGGCCAGCGCTCTGTGCCTGGGCGGGAAACTCTGCGGCGAAGTCCTCGATCTGAACGGCGGCATCCTTCAAGACGCGCACGTCGTACCTGGGCCCTTTGAACTGCGCAACGGTGGCGTAAATGCGGCGCTGCATCGCCTTGGCCCGCATCGGGCTGCGCGGGAAGAGGCGAACAAACACGTCATAGGTCTCGACTGCCATGCGCAGTTCGGGGGCGCGTGCGTAGTGATCGGCGAGTTCGAGAATCGCGCGCTCGGCCAGCTTGCTGCCCGGCAATCGCTCGGCGATGCGAACGATGATTTCCTCGGCGATGGGCACGCCACTATCGAGACGCCAGCCGAAAATACCGGGCTTGCGACGACCGTTGAGGTAGAGTTTGGCGACATCAAACTCGCGCTCGAGGGCGCTGGCGAAGAACTCGCTGGCGGGATACTCGCGGACGAGTCGCTCGTAGTCGTAGAGGGCGTCGTACTCCTCGTCCAACGCGAGATTGGCATTGCCGCGCAGATAGATGGCTTCGGCCATGCGCGGGTGGTCGGTTCCTTCCGAGGCGGAGATCCAGTCATCGAGCATCGACTTGGCCCGCGAAGGCTTGCCCTCGACGATGGCCTTACGCGCGGCACGCATGGTCAGGTAGGCTTCGTCCTCGTTCTGAAGTGAGGCCTGAATTGTGGCATCGGCTTGCGGTGCTGATGCTTGCGCAGCTGCACCATCGGGCACTATGCGAACTTGTGCGAACAGATTGCCAGCGCAGGTCAACACCAGCACCACCACACCAGTTCGCACCTTCGCCAGTCCCTGGACCATTCGCATAGGACGAGCGTACGCCTGGGATGGGCGAAGCGGTTGTGTCCACAAGCAAGCGCGGTCTACTTGAGTTGCATTCCCATCGAAACCAGCAGGAAAACAATACCCAGTCCGACGACAACTTCGACCACTTTCTGGACCAGAGCGACCCAGAGGGCGTCGAGTTTTTCGATCTCCAGCACGATCGAGTAGAGGACCACCATGCCGATCAGTCCTATGAAAATGCCGTAACCAGAAATTGAACCAAACCCAAGTCCAAGCAGCGCAAAGAGGGCGGTAGGAAGGGTGAGGATTGCCTGGATCTGGCCAAATCGCAGGGCAGTCAAGCCCCAGGGAGAGTCAAACTCGAGGAAGATCAGCGTGCAGAGCCAGAAGGCGATCAGGCCAACAGGCACCATGCAGATCCATTGGATCAGCATGACAAGCGAAAAGACCCAGCCGCCCTTGACAAAGAGCAAAGCGCCGCAGGAAAAGGCCAGACACAGTATCGTGACGATGATGGGCTTCAACCACGTCCTGCGGGCCAGTTCGCGCGATTGCTCTTGCAGGATGGCGTAGTTGTCACGCGGAGCATTGACGCTGCCGCACTCGGGGCACTTGGTGGATTCCAAGCCCGCGAGCGCGTACCCGCACTTGGAGCACTTGCTTGGCAACGTCGACCTGGTCATGCCCGCATAGGCGGGCGTGCGCCGGGTTTTTCTGCCTTTGCCAGTGGTCGTCGGTGCGAGTTGCGGCGGCGCGAGGTCAATGATGCCATCCTGGGCAAGCTTCGCATCGGCCTTGGCCTCGGCTTCGAGCAAGTCGATGCTCAGGACCGGCTCTGGCGGCAGGCCATCGTCGGACATGGCCGACACGCTGCTCACACCTGCTTGCTCAAGGGCGGGTTGTGCGACGAGTCGATCGACGCAGGCTTGACAGGTGTATCGGCCGCTCGCATCCTTGGTTCGGGGGCGGTTGGAACAATCCTGCTTGCAGACTACACAGACTTTGGTCGGCGCGGCCCCACCACTACTGCCGGTGCTCCCTGTGTTGGCACGCATGCACACACCTCCCAGCGCTGCGGGACAGATCCCGGACCAGCATGAGGAGGATAGCAAAAAATCGTGTAAACGCAACCCAACTCAATGTGTGATTATGCTAACTTTTGCAACTTACTTCTTGTTTTTGAAAGCCGTTAACACCTCAACCTCGCGGGCGGGGTTCATACCCACACGCAACAGGCTCGGATCGGGAAGTTTGGGGGCTGGCGTGCCCGCCGCCTGTGCATCAGCGACCAGTTTCTTGCCCACACGGTCCCGACGGGCAACCTCCTTTGGCCACCAGGCGATGGTGTCCCTGCATGTATCAACGGCGGCACGCAATGTGAGACCAGCCGATAGGGCTTTCCGGACGTCTCGCTGGTGGAACCCGGCGGTCTCGCCCACAGGCGAAAGCACCACGGTGGTATCGAGCGGGCCAGCAACTTCTTCGATGAATGACCAAGGCACCCAGACGGGCTTGGGAGCGTCTGCGCCGCCGGCGGCAATGCAGGCCTGAATAAAGTCACCCATGGGCAGGCCACTCTGGGGACCGGTCACATTGAACTCACCGACGTGCCTTTGCTCGATGCAATGAATGATGAACACAGCCAGATCGCGTACGTCCACAAACTGAATGGGATCGGTCTCGGCGCCGGGAGCGAGCATCTCCGATCCCCAGTCATCCACCAGCGTGACGCCAGCACCCTTGGCAGCGCGGACGGGCCAGTAGGTGAAGCGATCGGTGGGATCGCCCGGACCGACGATGAAGCCAGGACGGATATTGGTGGTCTTGCCGGGCATCGCGGCCTCGGCGGCTTGTTCGCATAGGGCCTTGAGCGGGCCATAGAGCTCGTTGCTCACCACTTCAACTTCGGGCGTCTGCGTGGTTGCAATCAGCGCATCTTCGCCCTCGTTGGGTTTGTCGTTCTGAGCGTACACAGAAACGGTTGAGATGAAAACGTACTGGTTGGTCGCTTTGGCCAAGAGTTCCGCCGACGCTTTGACGATGCGTGGGACGTAGCCGCTGGTATCGACGACGGCATCCCAGGTCTTGCCATCTTTGATGGCGGCTTCGATTTCACTCAACCCCTTGGGCGTGGATTCATCCTTCTCCTCTGCGTGGAGTTTGGGGTCACGGTTGCCGTTTAGTTTCTCGACATCCTCGATCACGCCGATGCGTTTTTCGGTCTTGCCGCGGTTGAACAAGGTGAGGGCGTGTCCTTTGGCCTTTGCCGCCTCGACGACGGCGGGGCCCAGGAAACCTGTGCCGCCGAGGATCAGGATGCGTAGACCCTTGGTATTTCGCACAGGGGCGGGAGCCGGTGTGGGCTTGACATCTCGGGCGACTGCAAAGCCCGCGATGGCCAACGCGGCGCCCGCACCCGCATTGACCATGAACGAGCGCCGGGAGGCTAATGGAAGTGAATGGACAGGCTCACCTGGTATTGCTTGGGTCGATGGCATGGGCAGTGATATTGCAGGTTGGCAAAGGTGTTACGTAAACTCGTGAAGAAGTTACGCGTGATGAATGTGCCACCAACTGCGGCCCTGTGAACACCACTGTGCGGTCGATACGGATAGCGGCTTGAGGAGTTTTACACCAACTCCTAGAGCGTCCTTTGTTAGCACGCTTTGACTACTTTGGGCCTTTTTCGCGTCGTTGGCGGGCCTCTTTCCCGATCGTGCGTACAGCCTCTGTAAGCCGCTGCTTCATTGCTTCCAGGTCCTTGGCGAGCGTGGTCTGGTCGAGCACACGGATGGCGGTGTCGCTCTCGAGCAATTGTCGCATGCCACCGATGGTGATGCCTTCCTTGTCGAGCAGGGGCTGGAGCGTCGGGTCTTGCTCGACCATGGCGCGGGCCTGCTGCATGCTCGACAGGTTCATGAAGTCCTGCCACGCCTGCGTCTTTGCGAGTGCTTCTTTGGCTTGCTTGTCGCGTGTGATGGTGATGAAGTCCTCGGCAAGATCCAACACGCCCAGATGCTCGATTGGGTTGGTCGCGACGGCGACACTACCGATCGTGCTTTGCTCGACATCCTCTGCGAACGCGAGCACTCGCCGGGCAAGCGGCAACACTCTGGCATCGGCCTGCTCATTCGTCAGTCCTTCGCTGAGGGCTGCCTCGCGGTCGGCGCTGGCACGCATGGCGGCGATGGGACGCACGGCGCTGGGGACCCACAGCACGATGAGCGCGAGCAAGATGCCTTCGATGACGCCGATGCCGCCGCCCGCGAGTTTGTTGAGGCTGCGCCATTCTGGTTTGTCTCGAAGGACGCGCTGGGCGCAGATCGTTCCAGCGCCCCACGCGAGCAGGGCGAGGAAGACGCCACAGACCAATGTGCTGATGAGCCGGCCCAGCACGCCGCGCGTGCCGGTGATTGTCGAGATTGCGCCCTCGAACATTCGACCCAGCACCGCGGCGAGCAGCATGGCGAAGAGCAACCCTACAACCAGCCCCGCGATCTCCGCAGCGCCGCGCCAGAGGCCTTGAATAGCACAACAGCCGATGAGACCGACGACGAGTGCGGAGACCCAGCCGCCGATCAGAAAGCACATGAGCGTGGCGACGGGAACACCCATGAGCAGGCCCAGGAGGAGGTTGCGGGAGAGGGGAGAAAGTTCATTGGAATCTTCATCAGATGTAACCGATGCAAAATTGCCAAACGAAATGCCGCGCCAGCGCCCTCTCGCGAACTTCAGAAACCCCTCATTGCCCTGCCGCCCGCTGCCCATGCGTTCCTCCGCTCGCTACGCGACATCTTCCAAAGCGCTCGCTTCCTCCACTCCGCCCCGCAGCCCGCCCGTCCTGAAACTCTCGAGCGCGGCGTAGAGATGCTCAGGCTGCTTGCTCATTCGCACCGCCTCCCGGAACGGCTTGATGCTCTCCATCCGCCCATCGGGCAAGCGCGCCTGCATCTTCTTTGCGAACCAACTGATGCGTCGTGAAATCTGCCACATCGCGTAGCGATCATCGCGATGCTCACGCATCAAGTCAAAGTAGCGCTTCACGGTTGCGATCTTTTCGTCCAGTGTCAAGTCGGGTAGCAACTCGCCCGTCTGCAAGTAATGATGCGTCTGCCTGAACAACCACGGCGCGGCGAGCGCACCCCGCCCGATCATCACGCCGTCGCAGCCGGTCTCACGCAGCATGCGCTCGGCGTCCTGCGGCTCTTTCACGTCGCCATTGCCAATCACAGGAATGCGCCCGTTCACGCTCTCGACCACGCGCGCGATGCCCGAGAGGTGTACGTTGCCGCTGAACTTCATCTCGGTGGTGCGTCCGTGGACGGTGACGGCAACCACGCCCACGTCGGCGAGCATCCGGGCAAGATGGGGCGAGCAGGCAGCGCCGGACTCAAAGTCGGCGGTGTGCCAGCACAGACGCATCTTGCAGGTGAGGGGAACGACATGGGAACTCCCTTGGATACCAGTTGGGGTACCTATTGGGGTACCCCCTCGCTCCGCGAGGGGCGAATCGCCAGACGCTGCCAGGGCACCGTTTGCCCCTCGCGGAGCGAGGGGGTACCCAACTGGGTACCCAATGGGGTATCCAAGGCCGCCTCTCCTTGCCCACTCCTCCGCATCAAGCGGACACTTCTCCAATTCCTTGACTACCCGAGCCGCGATCGCCACCGCCTTCTCCAGGTTTGTCAGCAGCGCGCTGCCGCCATCCTTCTTTGTCACCTTGTCGACCGGGCAGCCCATGTTGATATCCACAACCGTGGCCCCGTGCTCGACGGCCCAACGCGCACCCTGGGCCATGATTTCCGGATCACTGCCGTAGAGTTGCATGCCCACGGGCTTGTCAAAGTCATTGGTCTTGGCAAGATCGAGACTGGTGGCAGTGCCGCGAAGGAGTCCTTGTGGGCTCAGTAGGTCAGTGCAGGCAAGGCCCACGCCCCCCCACTCTCGACAGACGGTGCGAAAAGCAAGATCGCAGTAGCCCGCGATCGGGGCGAGCAGGAGATTGGTCGCAAGTTGGACCGGGCCGATGCGAAGCACGAGGAATCTTAGGAACCCAGGGGCACAAGCCCTCAACGGAACTGCAACACGCCCACGAGCGCGCGTGAAACTGCCTCATACGTAGAAGACAATGAAAAACCGCACGGAATGCCGTGCGGTGATTGAAAGGCTGATTGATAGTCTTGATAGTCTCTGGTTGCTCACCCGGGGCTTGCGCCCGCAGGGTTCCTACTTGCCGGCTTCTTTCTTGAGTTTGGCGTAGAAGGCGGTGCGCTTGTCGGCGGTGCGGCGGCGCGTGCTAGGACGGCCACTGACTTCGGCGCCATCCTCGTTGCCCACGAACTGGAGCAGGACGAGTTCGCTGGCATCGCCGATGCGGTGCTTGCCCAGTTTGACGATGCGGGTGTAGCCGCCTGCACGATTGGCGAAGCGAGGAGCGATGTTGTCAAAGATGTGCTTGACGATCTTGGGGCTTTTGCGCAGTTCGCCATAGCGATTTCGCTCGACCTTGCTGGACTCGGGCAGGTCAAAGAAACCCTTGCGCAGGTCCCTCATGGCCTCGACCTTGTTCTTCTCGTCGTCGCTGGCGTTTTTGGCGAGATACAACCAGTCAAAGCCCATGCGATCGCCGCCCATCTTGGCGATGATGCGACGGCGGCTGGCGATATCGCCCTGCTTGGCCATGGTGACGATCTGCTCGACCATGGGCTGCACGGCCTTGGCCTTGGGCAGAGTGGTCACGATCTGACCGTGCTCGAACAGACCCGCCGCGAGATTTCGCAGCGTGCTCGTACGGTGCGCAGTACGCCGACCCAACCGATATCCACCTCTGCCGTGACGCATGACCAACTCCAGACGTTGTGCGAACCAAAGTGATTCGCGGGAAAGACTGTCGAAAATGGAACCATCCGCGTCGGCGAATGGTTCCGGGTTGGTCGAAATACTAGGCGTTCCATCTTCAGCGAGCAGAGCCGCGTGGGAGTAAAATCACCTATCAAAACCCGAAGCAGCGTTACAACCTAGCAGTGTCATGGTCGTGACATAGCGAACGCCCCGGCATGGAACTGCTATTACTGCAAGGGCAACTGCACTGGCGTGATGTTGTATCCCTCGGGCAGGCGAACGCCAAGGTCCAGGCCGATCTCCTGCAACTTGCGCTTCACTTCGCGCAGGCTCGTACGCCCAAAGGAACGCAGTTTGAGCAGGTCGGCATCGGTGAGCGTCACCAACTGTCCGACGGTTTCGATGCGTGCGCTTTCGAGGCAGTTGCTGGCCCGCACGGACAGTTCCAACTCGCTGAGGTTCATGTTCAACTTGCGGATCAGTTCCTCGTCGACGCTCGCAGCCTGGGCGGCCTCTTCGCTCACGCGTTCTTCGCCAATGTCAAAGTACTGCACGAATGGGTTCAGGTGCTTGCGGAAGATCTTGGCGGCCTCGACCATCGCCATCTCGGGCGTGACCGTGCCATTGGTCCAGATTTCCATGGTGAGTTTGTCGTAGTTGGTGCGCTGGCCAACGCGCGTCTCTTCGATCTTGTATCGAACGCGCTGCACGGGGCTGTAGATTGCGTCGACGGGGATGCGACCCACTTCCTGCTCTTCTTCTTTGTTGTACTGCTCGCTGGCAGGGACATAGCCGCGACCCTTGGTCACGACCAGTTCCATTTCAAAGTCCACAGCGTCGGTGAGCGTGACGATGACCAGGTCCTTATTCTGGATGGTGACAGCGGTGTCGGCTTGGATCATGTCCGCCGTCACTTCGCCAGGCCCGCGCGCCGCGAGGCGCATGACCTTGGGCTCATCGCCTTCGAGTTTGACGACGAGGTTCTTGACGTTGAGGACAACGTCGGTGACATCTTCCATCGCGCCCTTGATGGGCGTGAACTCGTGCTGGATGCCCTTAATCTTGATGCTGCTGACGGCGGCACCTTCGAGGCTGCTGAGCAGCACGCGACGGATGCTGTTGCCGACGGTGGTGCCCATGCCACGCTCGAAGGGTTCGACGGTGAACTTGCCGAACGTATCGCCACGATAGCGGGGGTCAAACTGAACGCGATTGGGCAACTCCAGCCCACGCCAACGAACACGGGTCGTCATAGCGGATGCACTCACTCTCGGCACGTTGCGAAGCAACAGCGTTCACACGGTTTACGGATGCCCAGTCGTGGCCGAGATGCGACCAGGCCCCAATCTTTCCGGGAACGCACAATTCGAATCTGTGAGCCGGAGCATCTCGCCCCGGAAGACTCCTCGAAACCGCAGCTCGCGCCACGATTTCCGGCCTTCGACCGGGCCGATATGGCCCGGCTCACAGCAGATATTTAGACGCGGCGACGCTTGCTAGGGCGGCAACCGTTATGCGGAACTGGGGTGTGATCCTCAACCGCCGTCACGCGAAGGCCCGCAGCGACCAGACCATTGACCGCGCTCTCGCGGCCAGCGCCCGGACCCTTGATGCGAATCTCCACTTCGTTCATGCCCATCTTGCGAACCTTGCCAGCGGAAGTTTCGGCAGCGCGGGTCGCGGCAAAGGGCGTGCTCTTGCGAGCGCCCTTGAAGCCCATGGTGCCCGCAGAATCCCAGGCCAGGGTCTCACCATTCATGTCGGTGATGGTGACGATGGTGTTATTGCCGGTGCTGTGGATGTGCGCGATGCCGCGCGTCACGTTCTTACGAATCTTGGCCTTCTTCGACATGCAAACTCCTTCGGATCAACAGACACGCAATGTGTCCTACCCGGAAAATAGGTTCTAGGGACAAGTTCAGGAGACTAGGCAAGCAGATTGACATTGGACGTCCAGCGATCAAGCCAGTCGCCTGACGGACAATGCCCATTGCTTACTTCGCTTTGACCGACTTCTTACCAGCGACCGTCTTCTTCTTGCCCTTGCGGGTGCGAGCGTTGCTCTGGGTACGCTGACCACGCACGGGCAGGCCCTTGCGATGGCGGTCGCCGCGATAGGACTTGATGTCCTTCAGTCGCTGGATGTTCTGCTGCACCTGACGGCGGAGCGCACCCTCGACCAGATAGTTGTTATCGATGATCGTGTTGATCTGGGCGAGCTTGGCCTCGTCCACTTCGGTGGCGCGCTGCTCAGGGTCGACTCCGGCCTCTTCTAGGATCAACTTTGCGACCCTGGGGCCAACGCCATGCACATACTGCAGGGCGAAAAAAATCTTCTTCTTCTCGGGGATATCAATACCGGCAACGCGTGGCATATGTGTCCTCTTTTGTCTACCTGAGACCCAGACCTGCTCAGCCCCATATCTGCTTAGCCCTGGACCTGCTTGTGCTTTGGATCGGTCTTGCAAATCACGCGGACCTTCCCCTTGCGGCGGACGATCTGACACGCGTTGCACAATTTCTTGACGCTGCTGCGAACTTTCACAGGCACCTTCCTCTTGTGAACCAACCAATTGGCAACCAAACAACCCGCCCTCCAGGCACTGTAACTGCCGGACCGAACGGGAAGGGATAGTAGGCTTGAGTATTCTAGAAGAAAAGAAAAGGGAGGGGTTGGCTATACCGAACTTCTTCCGTATATACATGCAGGCCGCGCACGAGCCTTGCGTTCTGCATCGTCACGCTTGCCTGCGTACAGGCTGACAACGGACTTTGTCCGCTTGCTTCAGAATTGTACGACAGCACACCGCCTGTTTACACACATCGCCCCCATACTTTAGTCGGGGGCGTTACGAAGTCGGGGTGGCAGAACACCAATAGAACTTTTTTTGGAAGGCGTTAGGGTGTGGGAGCCAGGGATACGCCTTTTGCTAAGCGTCAAGCCAGAATAGTGCCAAGAGCAGGCGCAGGGCGCTTGCCATTCACTTTGATTTGTGGAAGTACTCTGCAGGCGTCTTGCCAAGGCTGCTCCTGAACGCTGCGATGAAGGCGCTGGGGCTTCGATAGCCAACACGCAACGCAACGGTCGTGACTGGGACGCCTTCTCCGAGCAGGCGGATTGCCTCGTGAAATCGAGCGTGCTGGCGCCAGCGCCCGAAGGTCATTCCTGTCTGAGCCAGGAAGGTCCGTCCAATCGTGCGAGCGCTCGCGCCGCTCCCCCGGGCCAAGTCTGGGAGTGTGTCAGCCGCTTCGATGTTGGCCGTCACCCGATCTACGACTCTGCGAGCGCGCGGGTCCGTCGGCATCGGGAGGACCAGTGGCCGCTCCGGTATCACGAGCAGCAAGTCAATCAGAAGTCTGAGGCGAGCACGGGCTCCGGGTAAGGACCCGTACAGAACGCCCGTCGCGACGATCGACACGATCAACTCGCGAAGGAGCGGAGCGACCTCGATCACGCAGCAAGGCGACACCATCGTCGGCGCGCGATCGGGCCGGAAGTACAGCGTGCGCATCTCGACGCGGCCGCGCATGCGCAGCGTGTGCTCCACACCCGCATCAATCCAGAGCGCACGCATCGGCGGGACAACCCAATCTTCCGCACCCGCGGTCACAGAGATCACCCCATGAACGGCGAACACGAGTTGCGGCCATTCATGGATATGTGCTTTGACCAAATACCCGGGCGGAACGGTGATTCCAAGACTTCGGATCCAGGGTTCTTGTCGTTTATTCGACATTGATTGGCAGTATATCGGCTCGACGCCAACAGACCCGCCAGCTATGTTTGTCCCATTACCCATCTCACCCCGCACTCTTTCCCGTGGAGCCACGCATGCCTAATCCACTCTGCCACTTCGCTATTCACGCCGACGACTGTCTGCGGGCTATGGGTTTCTACCAAGCTGTTTTCGGCTGGCGCTTCGAAGCTTGGGGGCCGCCCGGCTTCTGGCGCATCCTGACCGACCAGTCCGGCGTCGAGGGCGCGTTGCACAAGCGATTGGAACCCCTCACCGGAACCGGAATGCGCGGCTTTGAGTGCTCGATCAGCGTCAGCGACGTGGACGCGACGACCGACCTCGTCAAGAAGCATGGCGGGCGCGTCGTGGCTCCCGGCTTCCTTATCCAAGGTGTGGGGACAGTCATGAAGTTTGAGGACCCGGAGGGCAACCATGCCAGCGCCATTCAGTATGTGCCCCAGCTCTCCAACACGCGAGGAGCTACGCGATGAGACCAGCTGTTACTCACCTGTTGCGGACGGCGTGCTGCGTTATTCTCTTGGCGGTTGCTGCCGGCTGCCGGGAACGTGCGGCACTAAAGTCGGCCGCCGACACGACACATGTCGAGAGCGAGGTCCGAACGCTGATCGACCGTTGGGTCCACGCGTTTGAATCCCGCGACCTTGCGGGAGTCCGCTCGGTCCTGGCGGACAATGACCGCTTCGTCTGGCTCGAAGACGGCGAGCCGCGCTACCAGAGTGCCGGGGCTGTGGTCAGTGCCCTGTCCAGTTTCCCGCCGGGACTTGCGTTCGGCCACGAACTCATCTCAACACGCATCGTCCCGATCTCTACCGACGCCGCGTGGGCCCAGTTGGCTACCCGCACCCGGATCCGCCAGGAGTCGCATGTTGTTGCCGACTTTCCTGCTGTGGTGCTCATGCTCGTCCAACGGGGCGACAGCGGGTGGCGGATCGTTGCCGCTCACACCTCCACGACCAAGCCACGTTCGCCGTCTCCCCGTTAGGTTGCGGTGCTGCTCGGTCCGTGCCTGTTGCTTCGGCCGACCCGTCGTCCGGTGAATCCCGGGCGACGATGTCAACATGCGACGAGGTGAGTCGGGCGATCACCTTAGACTCTGAAACGGCGAACCGTGGCCGATAATGCTCGCGCGAAAGCAGATGACCGCTGCTGGTTCGCGGGTAGCGGTGGTGAGAAGCGCCTCATTCGCGAAGGGGCCGTACGCCTCGGCGTTGTCAAAGAACGTGACGCCGCGATCGACCGCGGTTCGGATCAGCGTAATGCCCTGCTGCTTGTCCTTGGCGGGGCCGTACCCGCGCACCCTCAATGGCCTTAGGGCGTTAGACGAAGTTACCGCTCGACCAAGCATGCCCGAAAAGGCGTGAAGTTCAAATCCTGCCAACACCAACCCCCCAAACACCAATACTTGGCAAATGCTCGGTACTCGTTTGAACTTCCGTAAGTCCTGTCCCCACAACGAGAAAGCCCTTCGATGTGCTCATCGAAGGGCTTTACTCTGAACAAAGTCGGGGTGACAGAACACCAATAGAACTTTTCTTGGAGGGCGTCAGGGCCATTGAGCCGTGCATCGTCAAGGAGCTGTGGCTGCTCAGTCGCTAACCCGATCTGCCCAACCTTTGCGCAACCAAGACTGCAAAGAGCTCCTCACAACTCTCATCAACGCTACGTCCAGCTGTGTTGATCACAAGATGCGCACGACCCCACTCGTGATATTCACGCGTTGCAACCTCGTGCCAACTGAGCGACCTCAAACCAGCAATGTTTGTCGCACGCTTCTCCAATCGCTGCCTGTGTTCTGCTGCATCAGAACAAACGATCTCAATTTCAACAGCCCGCACTCCCGCACGTCCAGCCACTTCAAGCCATGCATCGCGCGTGACACTCAACGGATTGACACAGTCAGCAATGACAGTATTGCCCAGACGAAGATTGTCCTCGGCTACTGCGTACGCAACTCGATACCCGACATCATCGATCGGCTCATCACCCCAGCTCGAACACCGAATCGCTTGTTCAACTGAATCGATGCACACGTACGTGGCGGCAAGTCTGGCGACGAGTTTGCGTGCGATGGTCGTTTTTCCGACACCGGGCAGTCCACCAAATATCATCAAAGTGTTCAGCCGTGTTCTCCATAGTGAAATGGCAGGCACCCAGATTTGCCGGAGACTGTATCGACGCTTCTGCTTTCCGTCCGTCAGCGCTTGCTGCTGAGCGAGCCGCGGAAGATTCCACACGTGCCCGCACCGAGTTGAAGGCCAACGACGGCGAGAAGACGCCGGTCTAAATGCTGCGCTGGGTCAACACCCGCGGCGAAACGGAGCCGTGGTCGGATCTTCAGCGCGACGGTGGCGGCGTTCGTCGAAGACGCGAGCGACTGAGCAAAGCAGAGTTCAAATCCCCCCAATACCGACCCTCAAATCCGTCGAACTTCGGCATTTCTGTCGCGGTGTTTGAACGGGCCACGGTGCGATGAAGTCTTGTTCCCACAACGAGAAAGCCCTTCGACGAGTTCGTCGAAGGACTTTCTCTCTCGAAAAGTCGGGGTGACAGAACACCAATAGAACTTTTCTTGGATGGCGTTATGATCTGGGAGGCCAGCACACGCCGCTTGGTGGTTTGGGAAGGGCCGGGAATGGCCCAGTGACCCTTCTGACCCGTACACTATCGCCTCGTGCACCCAGCCACCATTGGCCCATTCAAGATCGAACGCGAACTCGGCCGTGGCGGCATGGGCGTGGTGTACCTCGCCACCGACGCCAAGCTCGACCGGCAGGTCGCCATCAAAGCCCTACCCGCCGACCTCGGGGCCGATCCCGACCGCCTCGCCCGCTTCCAGCGCGAGGCCAAGGTGCTCGCGTCACTCAATCATTCGAATGTCGGCGGAATCTATGGGCTCGAGGCGTCCGAGGGCCAGCAGTATCTTGTCCTGGAGTTCATCGAGGGCGAGACGCTCGCGGATCGGCTCTCTCGCGGACCGATTCCCTTTGAGGAATCGCTCACGCTCGCCAAGCAGATCGCCGAAGCACTCGAAGCCGCGCACGAGAAGGGCATCGTCCACCGCGACCTCAAGCCTAGCAACGTGATGGTGACAAGCGAAGGCGTGGTCAAGGTACTCGACTTTGGTCTGGCACGCACGGCCGAGGGCTCGCCGTCCTCGACCAACGCCGCCGCGAGTTCGGAGTCGCCAACCATCAGCTCGCCAGCCAGGCACTCCCCGACCATCCCCGGCGCGATCATGGGCACCGCCGGGTATATGAGCCCCGAACAGGCCCGCGGCAAGCCCGTCGACAAACGCTCCGACATCTTCTCCTTCGGCTGCGTGCTCTACGAGATGCTCACGGGGGCGGGGCCTTTTCCCGGCGAAACCGCGACCGACTCCCTCGGCGCCATCCTGCATCGCGAGCCCAACTGGTCGCTGCTCCCACCCAGCACACCGCAGCGTGTTCGCGAGTTGCTCACCAAATGCCTCGCCAAAGACCGCAAGAACCGCCTCCACGACATCGCCGATGCACGGCTGGAACTTGATCGCGCGATCAGCGGGCAGGAGTGGTCATCGGCCGCAGCATCGGGGCCCTTGCCCAGGCGCACGCGAATCGTCGCCATCGGCGCGGCGTGTGCTCTCGCACTGCTCGCCGGCGGGACCGGTTGGCTGCTGGCGAGCCGGCTTTCGCGCCCTGGGCCGGTTGCGCCGCCGCAGACATTTCATGTCTCTACGACGCTCCAAAGCTCGCCGCCCTTTCGCTGGCTGCTGGGCATCTCCCCTGACGCGAAATTCCTGGTCTATCTCGCGTGGCCCGAACTCGAGTCCGACAGCACCAAGCCCGAAGGCGTGCTGGTGGTGCGTCGCCTCGACCGCGACGAGAACTCGATGGCGCGGCGGGCCAGCTCCACGGGCTTCTCTGTGAGGTGGACCATGCTCTGTGGGGGGGCGGAGTTGACCTTCTTGATCGACCACCCCCACCCCCGTGCGTCCGGCACGTTGGCCAACGACGAGTCGTCAATCGTGGAGCGGCCGGCGAGTGGACCGGGCGAGGCGGTCGCGCGCGATCACCCAAGCCACCGCCCCGTTGCATAGGTTGCAGAGGCCGTCGAAGAGGATGATGCTGCGGGTGGGAGTAGGCTGGGGCATGGCGATAGTCGTAAAGGGAACAAAGGCCGCAAGTTAGTCTTCTTCCCTCTCGGCCAGCAGGTGCTGCATCCCTTGCATGTGCCAGGCCGGGAAGGGATCTTCGAGCGTCTTCCACGCTTCGATTCCCAAGGCCATCTCCTGGTCATTAAGCAGGCATGTTTCGAGCATCAGGCGTTGCATCTTCTTGTCGAAGTCCACACCGATGCAGACCAGTTGTTGGCGGCGGTCGCCGTACGGCTCCTGCCAGCATTTCTCCAACCATGCGCGTGCCTCGGCATCGCTGGGGCGGTGCTCTTTGGGCCGCGATGCCCACCAGATGCCCGCGGGTTCCAAGCGGAACGACCCGCCCGCCTGCGACCACAGGCCCGCGACTTCGCTCCGGTTGGCCAGCCACACAAAGCCCTTGCTGCGGACGGTCTTGAGGAACCCGCCGATGACGAAGTCGTACAAACGCTGCGGGTGAAAGGGCCGCCGGGCCTCGAAGACAAACGACGACACGCCGTACTCCTCGGTCTCGGGGACGTGCTCGTTGTTGAGTTCCTTGATCCACTTGGCCGACGACTGCGCCTTGGCCATGTCGAAGCGCTTGGTGTCGAGAATTTCTCCGAGCGCGACGACCGACATCGTGCTACGGATGACTTTCGCATCGGCGTTGAGCGAGCGGATCGTCCCCTCTACCTTGCGCAGATGCGCCTCGCCTACGAGGTCGCACTTGTTGAGCACGATCACGTCGGCGAACTCGATTTGATCCGTGAGCAGGTCGGCGATCGAACGCGTATCGCTCTCGTCGTTGCCCACGCCGCGATCGGCCAGGTCATCCTCGCTGGCGAAGTTCTTCAGAAAGTTGAATGCGTCCACGACCGTGACCATCGTGTCCAGCCGCGAGAACTCGCCCAGACTCTTGCCGTCCACATCTTCAAACGTGAAGGTCTGGGCCACCGGCAGCGGCTCGGCGATGCCCGTGCCCTCGATCAACAGGTAGTCAAACTTGCCCAGCTTGGCCAGCCGCGAAACCTCCTTCAAGAGGTCGTCCCGCAGCGTGCAGCAGATGCAGCCGTTGGACATCTCGACCATCTCCTCGTGAACGCGGTCGAGGACCACCTCGCCGACCTTGCCGCCGGTCTTGACCAGCTCGGCGTCGATGTTCACCTCGCTCATGTCGTTGACGATCACAGCGACGCGCTTGCCTTCGCGGTTCGCGAGGATGTGGTTGAGCAGCGTCGTCTTTCCCGCGCCGAGAAAGCCCGAGAGGACCGTGACGGGGAGTTGGGCGGGAACAGCAGGCTTGGCGGAGAACAACTTCTTGAGCATGGCGACCTTCCTGAGAATGGATTCTCAATAAGCGTAGGTGCAACACAGTTGCATTTGCAAGGCGTGGAGAAATATCGCGCTGCAGCCCCCGTTCCGGGCTAACTACGCCGCCACCGTCGCACTACAAATCTCCGACCACGGCCCCTTCTCGCCGCGGGTGTTGACCCAGCGCAGCATGTAGACAGCGGTTTTGCCACCCGCTTCCGCCGGGTAGTTGGCAGAGAAGGCGGTCTGATGGTCAGGGTCAAGAACGTGAGCGCGGCGGGGTCGGTCGGGGTTGGCTGGCCCGCATCGACGAGTTTCACCTACACCTCGGCCGACGAGCACGCCCTGCGATTCTCGCCCGATGGCAAGTGGGTGCTGTTCTGTTCCGTCGAGTCTGGGCGACACGAGTTGTATGTGCAGCGGTTCACGGGCACCGGGTCGGGAGCGGAAGACGCCAAGGCCGGACGCGTGCAGATCTCGACCAATGGGCACGACGGCGCTGGCTGGTGGAGCCCGGACGGCAAGGAGATCCGCTTTGTCGACAGCGACAAAAAGATCGTGAGCGTTGAGGTCAAGCCCGAACCGACATTCTCCGCGACGCTGCCAAAGGTGCTGTACAGCATCAAGGACCTCAAGAGCAAGAACTATTCGTGGTCACCCGACGGGCGCTTGATGGTCATCCTGCAAGGGGACAACGAACTGGCGAGCCGCATCGACCTGGTTGTCAACTTCGCCGATGAGATCCGTGCAAAGATGGGCGCGGCAAAGTAGCCGCCGATCTTGTGCAAGCCGCACATCCAACCGCATCTGCCTCTTCAGCAGATTTCTAAACACAAAGACCCGCGAGCACGGGCTCACGGGCGTTCGTAATTCAATCAGGGTGACAGAAAGCCAATAGAACTCTTCTTGAAGGGCGTTAGGGTGTGGGAGCCGGGGATTTGGCGATTGCTGGCTGGCAACGCCGTTTCCAGCGCATGAGAGGGGCAGTGCAAGACTCGACAGGCAGCGACACGAAGCGTCTCGCCTCGAAGTCTCGACCTGCGACCGACGCGGTGCTTTGGGCTCAACCTGTTAATCGTTCGAGTCAGCGGTTGATGGCGTGGGGGCTGCACGCGGTACAGGGCCGAAATCAGTGAGTGCCTTCGGACGGAAGGCCGCGCGCAACGCGTTAAAGATCGCAAAGACGTCGATGATCTCCTGGCTGACCGCTCCGGCCACGGGTGAAAGCAGGCCGCAGCTGGCGAGCGCCATGCCGACCACGCTGAGCGCCATGCCGCCAATGGCCGTCTGCAGCGCAATGGTTCGCATGCGTGCGCTGATGTGCATGAACTCATCGACCTTCTCCAGCGAACTATCCATAATCACGACGCCGGCGGACTCGGTCGTGATGTCGCTGTTCTGCCCAATCGCAACGCCGACCGTCGCGGACATGAGCGCGGGCGCGTCGTTGATGCCATCGCCCACATAGAGCGTGCGTGCCTTGAGCGTCTCGGCTCGTACGATTATCACCTTTTCCTCTGGCGTCTTCTGGGCGTAGACCTCACTGATCCCGATTTGGTCAGCCAAGTATCGCACTTCGGACTCGCGGTCGCCCGAAACAATCAGTAGCCGATTGAATTTGTGCCTTGGAAGCAGGTGCTTGATAAAGGAAGCGCCCTCCGCACGAGGCTCGTCACGGAACCGATACACGGCCGCGTAACGATTGTCAATGACCACGACACACTCCAGGCCTCCGGCGTGCGGCGGGATCTGTTCCGATCCTGAAACTGGGGTTTTGGCCAAGGCCCCGCGGCTGGTGACCCGGACCGAATGACCTCCAACAGTCCCGCGCATGCCCTGGCCAGGAGGTTCGCTGATCTCGGTCACTTCTTGGAGGCGTACGCCGTTCGCCGCGGCCGAAGCGAGAATCGCTTGCGCAAGCGGGTGCTTCGAGTATCGTTCCATGCTCGCCACTAGGACCAGAACGTCGGCGGCTTCAAAGCCGGTTGCAATGACCGGATCGGTGAGACGAGGGCGACCGTACGTGAGCGTGCCGGTCTTGTCGAAGATCGCCGTGCGGCATGTCGCGATCGTTTCGAGAACCGCCGGGTTCTTTACAATGATGCCGCGGCGGGCGCACAGGGAAATGGCGCCGATGATGGCAACCGGAATCCCAATCAGCAAGGGACACGGCGTTGCGACCACCAGCACCGCCAGAAAACGACTTGATTGCCCGCTGATGAGCCACGCCGCAAGCGCGATCAGCACTGCCAGCGGGGTGTAGTACGCACCGAGCGTGTCGCCGAGCCGGCGCATCCGCGGGCGGTTCTGCTCGGCGGATCGCATGACCTGCATGATCCGCGCGTAGCGGGAATCGGCGGCCGGGCGGGTCGTTCGGATCGTCAAGGCCGACTCGCCATTGATCGCTCCGGAGATCACCTCCGAGCCGGGCGTCTTGGACATCTGAAACGGCTCGCCGGTCAGGAACGACTCGTCCATGACCCCGTGGCCTTCGGTGACGATGCCGTCTACCGGGCAGATGTCGTGCGGGAACATCACCAGCGTGTCGCCGATAGCGACTTCGCTCAAGGGGACATCCACGACCTGCCCGTCCTGACGCTGATGGGCTATCGATGGCATTCGCTGCGCGAGGGCCCGGAGAACCGATGACGCGCTGCGCACCGCGTAGCTCTCAATCGCCTCACCGCCTGAGAGCATGAGAACAACCAACGCACCCGCCAGATACTCACCCAGCACCACAGCGGTAACGATGGAGATGCCGGCCAGAAGGTCGGAGCCAAACTGAAGCTTCGCCACCTTCTTCAGCAGGTCGAAAAGAAGAGGCAAGCCCCCGAGGACCAGGACGATCCACAATGGGATCTGATACGTCCGAACCTCGGCATGCACGGCGTATCGGAGTATCAAGTGAACTGCGATTCCCACCAACGCCACGCCAGCGATGACGACCATATGGCGACCAGTCCAGAACTCCTCCAACTTGGACACCGACTTTTCGGGCGCGGGCGTTTGCATCGGTGGTTCCAAGAGAAGGTGTTCCGAGCCTGACCCCGGAATACTCGCCGGTAGCCCGACAAACGTGACTCAGCGATGCGCGGCCCAATACGCGTCCGCTTCGGCCTCAAGCCGGTCGAGCCGCGTGTAGTAATCCGGGAACTCTTTGAGGTGTGCCCACGCGATTTTGCCCGTGAGCGCCACATCGTCGTTGGTCACGTTCGTCTCCAGGTCGTGTGATCCGTGCTCGAACTCGACTTCCAGACCGCGGCGGAACTGGTCGGGATCAACCTTGCCCCAGTCGAGGCCCAGCGTGGCGCCGATCCGTTTGGCCTCATCGGCGTCAACTTTTCGCTTGCCCATGAACAACTCCTTGTCATCCAAGCACTCTATGCGAACGAAATGAGCGGCTTGATCAGCCCATCCTCGCGCTCACGGCTATGTCCTCCGGTCCCGACCGCGAACGGTGCATTGCCGCCGGTTGCACGGACTTCCTCGCCAAGCCGGTCGATCTCGACACGCTGGTGCGAAGCGCCGCGATGC
>Ga0163155_10001643_pt1 | contig 26663 bp, 19 predicted proteins | sample OliLakLV19SP4G1_FD_148611 | JGI IMG/M metagenome (GOLD analysis project Ga0163155, IMG submission 148611) | Freshwater microbial mat bacterial communities from Lake Vanda, McMurdo Dry Valleys, Antarctica - Oligotrophic Lake LV.19.SP4.G1 | ecosystem: Environmental > Aquatic > Freshwater > Lake >... | reverse complement strand
ATTCAAAAGGGGAAACTCTTTTTCTCAGACGAGTCTCCTGCTTTACTTCACTTGAAGGCGAACGATTTGTTTGTGCAGGGACTCGTCGTCTGGCTGAACAGATGATCTTCTTAAAAATTCAGAAATTCGCGGTAATCTTTCAAGCTATTTTTCACGTCGACGAGTCACTCCTTTCATCTTCCTCTATTAAATAGAAAGACAACTTCGGGAGGAGACTCGTTGGGGAAGAGCAATTTTGCCTTTATTGCCCCGGAAAGTTCATGCAAAACCCATTGTGTCGGGTCAAAGGGTGTTTATAACCATATTCTGTAGTATCCGCTCATCCGGAACCTGATAGCCGTAGCTGAATAGCAACAGGTACTCCGCTGCTTTTACGGGTATTAATCCTTTATACTCATTGAATAATTACTTCAACCGGTTGAAAAATTCCCCTATTTCTCTTAACCCATCAGAATATTTGTATGCAATTGCAGAAAAAGATTTACCTTTTATTTCACATTTGGTTAAGAAATGTTCTTTGATTGGTTGCAATTGATTTTTCAGTACTGCTATGATTTACTCAATGTATACATTGACAATCTTAATAAAGTATTATTATGCAATACCCCAAGAGAAATTTCTTTTCAAACCAGTCGGCAAAGCTGATCCCTTTCTGTATTGTTCTACTGGTTTATACCGGCAATACTTTTGCGCAAAAGAAAGACACCATACCCGCTAAACGGATTGGTGATGTGAAGACTATTATCACCAACCGGGTATTAACCACTCCTCCCAAAGACACTGTAAAACCCGTAGATAAACGTATCAATAATGATAACCGCATTATTAAGGATGTAAATATTTTCAAGGATACCCTGAAAGACAGGATCATTATCCAGACCCGGTTTCCTGATACACTTACAATTGGCGCTTATTCCATCGTCGTTGAAGCATATGATAAAGGCGGTACCTGGGACAACAATTTAAAAAGGTATAATAGTCTTGATGGCACAGGGTATATTAAATTTAATTGCCCCACCAGTTTTGTTATCTGGCCGGGAATCTGGAAAGGGGCTATACTAAAGCCCATTTCGTATAAGGTTGTCAATATAAAAACAAAAGAAGATGAGATCAGTACACAGGATGTGGCTGCCCTCGGGCTGAAAGCACAGCCGGGTGAAGATGTCGAGTTGATGATGCCGATCATCAATGGCCGGGCGATCGATTTCAGAAAGTATATTACCGACCTCAAAGCCCCAAAAAAGTTTGAAGGTATCCGGGTGCGGTTTACTAATATTTCAGCTAGTGTAACAAAGGCAGGTGCAACTAACGGGCTGGTTATTTCCGGCTCAGCGGCCTACCCAACCGATCCGGCTACACCACCGGTGCCGCTCCTGCTGAGTGTTGCTTCAGGTTTCCAGCTGGAGATAAGTGGTATTGTTTTTTCACCGGGCGTGGATCCGATGTTGACGGCCAAACTGGTTCTTCCAACTTCGCTTACACAAAACAGCGAGTGTGCGGCTGGCCGGCTCGACCTGGGGAGCTTTCGTTTAGGTTCTTCCTGTGAATTTTACAAAGTGTTAGCAGGCTCCAACTATGGAGTATTTGGGATAGGCAATACAACACTGGCTATTCAGGGCCAGGGATACGTGGTTGATTTTAGTTCATCACAAACATACCCCGCCTCCGGTAAGCCCGCTGCATGGAAAGGAGTGGTGCTCATGCAGGGAGAGTCGAGAGGTACCACCACTTCCGATGTAATTTCCAATATCGGGTATCTCCAGGCTCCTTATGCTTTTACCAATGGTATTATTGAAAACACCGGTCTGACAGCCAACTTTACAACCACTGCTTCTTATGGTTTTGGAACCACACAACCTTATGGTTATACCATCGAATTTCCCAGCGCTTCTGTGAATGTCGCGGCAAGCGCTGTTGCAGGAGGCAATATTCCTAATGCAAGAGTGACGTTACCTTCCACGGCCGTGCGGCAAGGGAATAATTCGGTTGTTGCGCTAACGGATGCCAACCTGGCGATCAAGCCAACAATGGACCTAGTGGGTTATGCATTAGTGCTTCCCGCACAGGATATTTACTGGGGCGATCTTATCGCAGCAGGTGGGGGTGAGCGTAAGTCCTTTGGTGTAGCGGATATTGACCGGCAGGCCTGGATATTTTTTTCGGCGAGGCCAAGACCGATGTTTAACCCAACCACACCCAGCGGTAAAAAATTCAGCGCTCCGTTTACTTCCCTGAATCCAACGGTACTGGATACGTATAATATGCAGGGAGCAACATTCGGGAAGTTTACTTACCTGGTAGTGAACACCCCTGATATGCCATCCTCCTGGGGCCCCAGTGCTGTAAGGACCCCGGCTACTGACAACCGGGTATGGTATCGCCTGAATAAGAAAGATTTTTGCTGGATAAATGTAGTCACGGAAGGAGTGCATTGTAATATCGAGGGCGATATTGTTGACTCCCCGCCTTTAGAACTGGGTGACCCCAATAAGCCACTATACGTTGGCGTTACACCGTTTAAAACGATCGCCAATATTCCTGGTAAGAATAGTAATTCCTTCAGCCGTATTTTACTGCAATGCGTGGAAAGTGCCGTTATTACCTGCGATTACCGTTCTTTTATTGATATACCCGAACCGGTAGGTAATATTCTTGCGTTTAAAGAAATGGTATTTACATCAACGGCAAACAATGCCGGTGGCAAACTGGTGGTACAGGCGAACGATTCTTTAGCTTATTGGGGCTTGAAATTAGTTCCCAAACCGGGCTTTAGTTCTGCGGGGCTGATCAGTGTAAAAACAGGACAAGTTATTTTAAATGCATCGGGTCTTGCGGAAACAAGACATTTTGCCCAACCCTTCTGGCTGACATGGGGTGAAATGCTGGCGAATGGTTCGATGGGACGATTGTTCTTCGATTTTAATTCAGCCGGCCAGCAGTTCGATAAATTCAATTATATACATAACGCGGTAGCGCTTTCACCCATTGACCCCGATCCTGCTAAAAAAGGTTTCTTACGGGTAGGAGGAACCGCTTTCTTTCCTTTCTTTGGATCTGATTACCTGCATATCATTGATACCTATGTGCCCGGCATGATGAGTGATCCTGATAACGGACGCTCCATTAAACTGAGTACGGCTACTACCGGATCCTTTCTACCTTCTGATCTGACGATTGCCGGCAACTGGTCCGATGGTCTCGGTATTTTCAACTTTGATATCGATTATGCCACGGCAACACAGGATGGATTTTTAGGCACGGGGATGAGTTCCCTCCGTAATTTATTGGGAGGAGATATTGGCTCTACTCTGGATATGAGCAGCCGGGGTACCTGTATCCGTATCGGTACCAACCTGATGGATCAGCGGGCGGTTTCATTGGGGCCTGTAGCGAATATTTCCAATATCACCCGTATCTGGGGTTGTGTATGTTTTAAGGGTGATGCACTTGAAAACCTGGTCGTAGGAGGCGAGGTAACGAACGCCGCCAATGTTAGTATTGCGGCGAGAGCAGGGTCTTATTTGTCAGCTATTTTGCAGGTCAGCCCCTCACTGGCACGTGTAACCGTAGATGGGGAAGCTTATATGTCAGTGGCAGCGGCACTCGATGCTGTGGTCAATGGCCATATGCAGCTGACCATGAATTTTGCAGAAGGTTACCTGGAAGGAGAAGTACAGGGTAAGATCCGGGTAGCCGAAGGTGCCATATTTGTTGGCAGTTCCTTAGAAGCGGAAGGACAATTGAACTGGCACCTGGGTCTCGACTATGTGGAGCTGCAGGGAATGGTTACGCTGGAAGTAATGGGATTTGGCGGTGGTGCAGGAATAGGAGCAGGGTTTTATATTGGCAAGCAGGCACCGAAATCAAGAGCCTGGGTTTTGATGGGAGAGGATCCCCGATTTAACCTCAACATGGCCGCTATGCCCAATGCACTCACAGGTGTATATGGAGTGGTGCATATTCACCAGGGCATCAACCTGTTTATTATTTCCGGTAGCTATGATCTCTATGTTGGATTGGGTGCATTTATGTTTACCGGGTCTGACCCAATACCGGCTGGTGCTTTACTGCCGGCCATAGGACTTCCGTATATCGTAGGCAATTTCGGAGGAAGGATACATGGAGAAATACTAGGAGGACTTGTTTCGGCCGGGGCTTACTTCAATTTACAATTGATCGGTCCTTATCCATTCTCCTTCGAAGGAACCGTAGGATTGGAGGCCTGCGTATTATGGGTGATCTGTGGCTCGGTTGATCTGACGATAGGATTAAATACCTCGGAAGGGTTTTACATACGATAAAAATATTACGGCAATATAAAATTCATACAATGATGAGTTCACGAAAAATACTACTGCTTCCAATCTTTTTCCTGGCTGCTGTAACAACGATAAAAGCACAAAACGGGGTTGCTGTAAGCAGTAATCCTGGCCCCGGGTTGCATGTGGCACTTAACTGGGAACCGCATAGCACCGGTGTGAAATATAATATCTTCCGGAAAAAAAATACGGATGCATCTTATCCGCTGACCCCGCTGAATGCAAGTCCTGTTGTTATACTTAGCAACTGCCCGGCGATCAGAACGTTATTAATTACTTCGCCGGATTCTGCCAATTGGAAAATAGTGGCCCGGTCTTTATCAGACGTTGTGTTATTCAATCCCTGTGCCATCAGCACCCTTGCACGTACATCAGAAAAATATAAACGGCTTAAAATTCTGGCCAAATCATCAATGCCCATTGCGATTGCGGCGGGGTTAGGCTACAAGGACAATACGGTCGTTAACGGAACCACCTATATGTACCGGATCGTTGCCCTGAACGCTTCCAATACCGCATTGGGGAATGTAGCAACAGACCTGACCGTAACAGCAGGCACGTTTGTTCTTTTACCGCCACCTGCTTCTGTTGTTGCAGACCCGGGTGACGCTACTATACTGGTGAGGTGGAATGATGTAGCGGGGGCAGCTGGTTATATTATTGAACGGGCTCCTGCTGCTGCAGGGGTGTACCAGCGGGTCAACGAAAGTGATTTTTCGGCTGAAGTAAAAAATAAGTTGAACGGTGACACCCTGGTACCTTCCTGGAACGGCCTCCTGGATTTTAAACGCTATAAAATCATTACCGGGAACGACTCGACTCACCTGGTAAAAGGGATTGCGATCAGCGGACCGGATAACGGAAGCCCCTATTACTACCGGATAAGCACAACCGATCTATTTAAAAGAGCCGGGGCTGTATCTGCTATTACAGGTCCGGTTAGCCCTGCCGATAGCACCCGGCCTTCAGTTCCTACCGACTTGTTAGCGACACCCGATGATATTACCGGTAAGATAACTTTGCGATGGACACAGGTTACAAAAGATATGAATGGACATGTGGAGAAACCCGACAGTACCATCCTTACTAAAATTTACCGCTTTACTTCGTCGGATAATCCTGACAATATTCCTTCTGTGTATCTCGGGCAGGCCATTACGATCCGGGGACTTAAATCAAGAGACACGATCGATGCAGATCCCAACCTGCGGGGTATATATGGAAATAAAACCTGGTGGTATCGAATGAAAGCCGTTGACCTGAATGGAAATACCAGCCAATGGTCAACTGCAGTATCGGCTATCATCAAGGATATTACGCCTCCCTCCATTGCAAAAGGGGTCGAGACAAAAGGATTCGAAGATTATATTTCAGTCAAATGGATCAAGAATCCTGAACCGGATATCGCCAGTTATATGGTGTACCGTAGTCTTTGTCACCTGGGTGATTGGGTAGCGTGTACACCAAAACAGGAGTGTAAAGAATGGGCCAACTATGATGCGGACAAACTACCCGATGATAAAGATCCAACAAAATCACCCAATGAACGGGAAGCAGCCGGAACAGCTCCGAAGGGACCAAGGCTTCCATGCCCTTGCAGCGGCTCATTTGTTTTCCTGGGTGAGATAACAAAGGACTCTGTACAACGGGCCATCAATGCCGGTAATTTTTTCTTTAATGACCGCACTATACCAGCGGGTTCGCCACTCTGTTATGCGTACTGGATCAAAGCAAAAGATTCTTCCGATAATATGAGTGGTTCCTTCCCGATACCTTCTGCTGCAGAAAGACCCCAAATAAAATGTGAACGCTTACGGGACCGTACTCCACCGGAAGCTGCATTGATCTCGGGCCTGTTTGCACAAGCGGAACAAATCAAAGTAGAATGGATTGGCCCTCCCACACAGGATACAAGGGCTTATCATGTGTACCGGGCAGAAGGAACTAACCCGGCTGTTGAGCCAGGCCCCACTGCCTACAACTGGGTAGGAGGTATGACGGTCGAGTTGCCACCCACGGTACCGCAGGTGCTGGCTATCCCTTATACAGCAACCGGTATAGCTACCTGTGATAAAATATCCGTGCAGGCTACCCCCTGGATGAGTCAGGGATATTTTGAGGACAAAACAATCAAAGCAAAACTTACTTACTGGTATAAAGTAGTGGGTATTGATTATGATGGTAACGAAACACCCAATGATAAAGCTGCTGCGATCAGTACGTTTAGTTTTTCAAGGCAGATCGCACCTGCACCGGTAGTGCAAGTAGATAAGCAACCCGAACCTTGCGCAGCTGTTATAAAATGGACACCGGTGTATGATCCCTCTCTACATATCGGGTTTATTGTGTACAGGGCCAATAATGTAGGAGGGCCTTATCTACCGGTAGTAGTGAGCCCGGTAAAAGGCAATTCCTATATGGATACCAATGTAATAAAAGGACAGACCTATTGGTACAATGTGGGTGCCCTGATGAGTAATGGTAGATTGTCGACCTTATCAGCGGGTCAATCGGTAACACTGTAAGTGATGACAGAAGTAAAAAAAAATGTTTTACGAATTAAACTATTTATCATGAAGCGCCGGTTTTTTGTATTAACCCTCTCAGTCTTTTTATTGGGAACTGTCAAAAGCCATGCACAGGATCCTGATTGGGTAAAAGAGAACACCTGGTATTTTGACAATTTTACAAAGGACATTTTATCCTGGTCCATTTTCAGAGAAACCTTTATCGGGGTGGCACCGGAGCCTTCAGGTGATTTTGACCTGCTTTTCTATAATTTACTGTTCAAGGATCAGTTAGCAGCTAAGGGTCACTGTTATGGAATGGATGTAATGGCTATGCTGATGTTAAAAAATGGCGGTTACCTAGGATATTGTCACCCGCCATATATGTATTCGGGCGTAGCGGGTTCACCAGCCGATGATACAACAGGCCCTTCCGATGCAACGTTGCGCACAGCGATCCAGATGGTGCATGGTTACCAGATCAATCATGGATTTCTTTCTTTCCTGCTCGATGTAATGGCAATCAGTAAAAGCCGGGATGGCCGGCATAGTTTACAGCAGACAGAATATTACCTGGCTAAGAATGACCCCCCGGTGATCAGCATTACCAAGACCGTTTCACCGGCCGATGGAGGCCACGTAGTGATTCCTTATTTTGTTAAGTCAATCAATGCTACGTCCAAACGAATTTATGTGTATGATCCCAACCGAAGTTATTATGAGCCGGGGCTGGACGGGAAAGAATTTTATACTACGGGGATCAATTATATTGATGTGAACCCGATTACCGGTTCCTGGAAATTTAATATGGGAACTAATGGGGCACCAGTTTACTGGTCAGGCGATCCAGGAAGCGGCGGCAATTGTATTGTGATACCGGTTTCAGTGGCGGGTAAAAGAGACCGCTTGCCCCAATCCCTGCTCGCAGAAGGTGCGTATGCGCTGAATACTATATTCATTCATGGTGATGTGAAAATTGAGCAGTTGTCTGATGTATCGGGCAAACGTCAATTTTTCAACGATGCAGGCAATGAGCTGGAACCTTGTGAAGAAAAGCGATTAAATAATATCCTGCCTTTTACACCCATGGATGGAGTACCTGATTCAAAAGGAAGTGTCAGGAACACCACCTACTTTTTCCGTGGTACAGACCCGGTGAATATCCGGTATAAAGCAGACGGTGCTTATCGGATAGGAATGATATTCCGGGGTCGGTATATTGAGGTAAAAGGAGTGGGGAAAGGTAATAGTCAGCAATTCCTGCCGTTGGAACTTTTAAGTAAGGGCAACTAGCCTGCACGGAGTATGTTTTTAAGGCATAGCCGTCATTTAATACAACAGGCCGCCTCACCCGGAAAAACCCATCTGGTAATTCCGCTCATAAAAAGGGTTGAAAATTTCATGGGTATGGATCAATCCATGAGCCGCCTGATTTGATTTTTTAAGAATATCCAACATATTTTAAATACCTGTACTTACAGGCATTTTTGTACCCCCAATTCATGTAGCCTTACCTGCAGTTCATCCACTTCCCTCTTTCCGGGCAGGTATCCAGGAAATATCTTGCACCAGCATTACAATCATTCAACTTCTACCATGAAAAAGTCGCTGATCGCCGCCACCTTATTATTGATCGCAACTTTTATTATCTTGGTCTCGGCCTTTTCTCAATCGCCTACAGGTGGAAAGTGCAACCAGGAGATGGGAAAAGGGGTTTGGTAAAGACGAGCTGCAAAGCAGTAACTATACAGCACATGATGTATTCCTTATCTATCATTAATACGAACCATAAACCTCAAATTTAAATGTATGCGTATACTAGTCGTTATCCTGCCAGCCATTGCCGCGATCATTACTGTCGCCGTTGTGGCCTGCACAAACTCTGCCCCGGAAACTAAAAAGGAGACCGCTGCCTTAGATTCAACCGGACTTGTAAAAAGGGGAGACTACCTGGTCAACTCCATGGGTTGTGATGACTGCCATTCACCCAAGCGGATGGGTCCAAAAGGACCTGAATTGATTTCGGAACTACGGTTATCCGGTTTTCCCAGTAAAGGACAGTTACCGCCTGGAGACAGTACCGCAGTTAAAAACGGATGGATGTTAATGGCACCTGATCTCACTGCCGCAGTGGGACCCTGGGGTATTTCTTTTGCAGGCAATCTCACCAGCGATGCTACAGGTATCGGCAACTGGACAGAAGAGAATTTTATCCGGGCCATACGAAAGGGTAAGCTCAAAGGAATGGAACAAGGCCGCGACCTGTTACCTCCCATGCCCTGGACTATCTATAAAAATTTAACAGACGAAGATCTGAAATCCATCTTTGCCTATTTGAAAACAATTCCGCCAGTAGATAATGTGGTACCGGCCCCCAAAGCACTATCCGAACTTAAATATTAGTAACCTGGTCAGCCGGTAAAAACCGGCTGACCTTACTCTAACTTTCTTCTCCGACGAGTCTCCTGCTTTCCTTCACTTGAAGGCGAACGAATTGACGAAGAGGGCCTCGTCTTTTAGCCGAACGGATGATCTTCTTCAAAATTCATGAATTTGTGGTAATCTTTCAAACCACTTATATAACAGTTCGTATGGCTTTACCTACTTTTCACGCCGACGAGTCACTCCTTTCGGCTTCCCTTATTATATAGAAACTCAACTTCGGGAGGAGAATGGTCGGGGAAGAAATATTATATACTACCATTTACATTAAAACGATCCTGTCGCCCAAAGCAGTTTACCATGATTAAATCGAAGTGAACTGTGCTTTATAAGTATATTCTTAAAGTCAAAGTGGTATCAGCTATATTCTCTTTCTCTCTTATATTTTTCCGGGCGAAAAAAATAAGCCTCGCACAGAGAAAAGGAGCTAAAAGAGTAATACAAATCTTACCATCCATTTAGCTATTAAAAAACGCTGTCGCCTTGCTTTTCCAGATTATTTCGGGGAACTGGTCGAGCATATAATATTAAAGTCTAAGAGGTATAACAGGCGGGTTCATCAGATAAGGCTGTCTGGTAAATCAGCTCATAAAAAGCGTCGCTATTATTTTCCTGGTAATTTTTACCTGATTGGATCCGGTAACTGACAGACTTGGTAAGCAGGTGGGCAGTGTATAATAATTTCTTTTTTTCCTTTTAAAAACAGAAATTTGAGTATGAGCCTGGTACGATTAGCCACCCCCGCAGATGCAGCTGGTATACTGGCTATCTATGCTCCTTATATTGAGCATACCTCCTTTACTTTTGAAACAGAAGTTCCTTCCATCGAGGCGTTTTCCGAAAAGATCAGCACCTGTCTTATCCAATGGCCCTGGCTGGTTTGTGAGGTAGATGGAAAAATTGCAGGGTATGCCTACGCTACCCGGTACCGCGAGCGGACTGCTTATCAATGGTGTGTGGAGAGCTCTGTTTATATCCATGATGATTTTCAAAAAGCGGGAATAGGAAAAATTTTATACAGGGCTTTATTTGAGATATTAAAGCGGCAGGGCTTTAATAAGGTATATGCCGTCATCAATTTACCTAACGAAAAAAGTGTAGCCTTTCACGAAAAAATGGGCTTTGATTATTTTGCAACCTATGAAAAGGTGGGTTACAAACTGGGCAAATGGAAAAATGTAGGCTGGTGGCAATTATCTATCAATCCTTATGGTGATGATCCGGCAGCACCGGTTAAATTTTCAGATTTGTCCAACGATTTTCTTCCTGATCTTTTAAAAAAATAAAAAAAAGCAATACGGGTAAATCGGTTTGACAGGTGTGGGCCACCTAAGAAGTGAATAGTAGAAACATGAGCATCAAATAAATTCAGGCCAATGTGAAATCGATCTTTAAAAAATTCGGCGAAGTCAAGATTTAATTTTCAATACGGCGGTTTCGGACATGACCTCTCTGCATAATGCGGGGAGCTTTTTTATTTGCATAAAGAGAGAATCTATTTTCACCGCTATCAGTAGATGACTTATATTTATTGAAGCCATAGTGACAGAAACGAAAACGGAGCCCCGCTATGGTAAATTGGAACTGGCTGGACATGGGGGGGGTAATTTTATTTTTGTAAAAAAATAGAAATATTAAAAAGGTCAATATTGATTGGCAATCGCAATCAAACTAATCGAATGAAAAAGCAGCTCATTTTCTTTTTTTTATTATGGATGGGAATCCCCTTTGTGCCCTGTGCTCAAAAGAAAAAAAAACGATGCCAACATCCCTGTTCCGGCTGAGTTTAAAGAGGCCGAGCGAATGGCCAAAGAAGCCAATGAATGGTTGCTGAAAGGAGAGATCCGCCTGGCTGATTCAATGATCCGAAGATCTATACAATTATATCCTACCACCGGAGTTTTTGAATATGCATTGAATCTTGGTAATCTTCCTGATATGGTAACATGCACTACTATCATGGAGCTTGTGATCCGGTCAGTTGAAAATAGTAATAATACAAAAATTTCATACAGAGTGGTAGGTGATAACACCAATGATATATCAGAGGACTTCAGGAGTGTTGTACATTATTTATTTTTGCAAGGTGCCAATGCGGTGTATTCATCATTAGGTGAAAGGAAATGGATATTGTCCAGCATGTCAAAACTGGCTGATTATGACATGGAAAAAATGCGGGAACAAGCCGGTAGCGTACCATTGGGGATTACTATATTCCATAGTGATTTAAAATTCCATTACCTGTTACTGCAGGAAAAATATGATGAAGCACTGAGAATGATCGATAACATGAAGGACATGGCCGCGGAGGGTATGAAACCGTTTTGGAGAGCAGAATTATATTTCCACAAAAAAGAAAGCAAAAACCTGGAAAAAGTGCTCCGCGAGGCCAACTTCTATGACAGTAAGATTGGTTTATGGTATCGTTTCCAAATCGAGATCATAGAAAAGAATTTTGAAAAGGCTAGATCTATTTATGGAAAGTTAGAGAAAAAAGATAAGCTGGAGTATGATTATTACATTGGTTTGGTAGACCTGTATGAAGGAAAATACCGGGAAGCAATTACTAAACTTGAATATTCAATTGAGAAGCAGAACAGCGAGCGGCTGAAAGCTTTTAACAGTGTTTATAAATGGAAAAAATATAAGGAGATTGGCGATGCTTACGCCGGGTTGAAAGATTATCAAAAGGCAACAGACAATTACAATATAGCCTTATTATATAACCCTGACTATGAGCCTGCGATCGCAGCAATCACTAAACTTGAAACTGATTATGCTGTACAAAGCTCGACAGATAAAATAGCTCCTGATATTTCCCTGATAGATCCATCACCACAAAGAGGATTGATCATTCATTCTGCAGAAGCTAACTCAACTATTAAAGGACTAGCTGCCGATCCATCTGGAATAAGGGAAGTAACTATAAATGGACAAAAAGTTTATTCCCAACCTGATGGTAATTTTTGGGGCGAAATAGCATTGACTGAAGGACTAAACAAAATAACAATAGTAGCTATAGATAAAAGGGGTAACAAAAGGGAACAGGATTTTGAAATAATAAAGAAAGCAACAGCTACAGCAAATACGGAATTTGCCGTAAAGCAAGGGCTCAATTATGCCCTTTTACTGGCGGCCCAAAATTACAGCGATAATAAAATACCTTCACTTGAAAACCCGGTCGCTGACGCTGTAAAACTAAAATTGATACTTAAGAATAGTTATAATTTTGACGAAAGCAATATTATTACGCTCTTCAATCCTGAAAAGAATGATATTAAAAGGCAGTTGCTGGAGCTAACTAACATTATAAAGCCAGAAGATAACCTGGTTATTTTTTATGCGGGACACGGTATTTGGGTAGATAAAGACAAGAAAGGATACTGGATGCTGATTGATTCGAAACTGGATGATGCAAACACATGGCTACCGAATAAGGATGTATTGGATTTAATAGCAAAACTTCCGGCCCGGCATACTTTACTAATTACTGATGCGTGTTTTTCGGGATCGGTCTTTAAAACCAGAGGACTAGAATTGCGTAAAAAAGATGAAACAAACCCTTCGATGGTACAACAGATGAATGAAAAAATCAGCCGGGTAGCCATCACATCCGGTAATGATACCGAAGTACCCGACAAAAGTGTATTTATGAAATACCTGGTAAAAGCATTAAGTGAAAACAAAGACAAATACCTGACAGCGCAAAAGATGTTTATTACCCAGATCATTGAAGCAGTGATGACAGAAACAAAGACAGAACCCCGCTATGGAACTTTAGAGCTCGCAGGCCATGTGGGCGGAGACTTTATTTTCATAAAGAAGTAAGTTATACAATGCAAAATTCTTTTCATTCTTTAGGGGGAAAGGGAGATTAATAGAGAAGGAGTTTGGCAATAACCCTGCTCCCCCGGTACAATTTGCCGAATTAAATAGACATTTCCTGCCAGGTGTTTTGCAGAAAAACCAGGGAAATAAAAATAAAAAAACCGCTCCCTGAAATGGAACGGTATTTTAAGAGTATGAAAATTTTACCGGTTAAAAATTAAATGCTAAGCGGAGAAACAGCCGTCTTCCGTTTGTCCCCATCTGAACAGCATCCCAGGCGCCCCCGGTTTCTGTATTGTAAGCCCAATCCTTTGCCCCTTTTACCACGCCAAAATCAGGATGATTATTAAAGAGATTATCAGCACCGGCATAGGCCGTTATTTTTTTATTAATAGGATAGCTGAAATACAGATCAGTGACCAGTTTTCCATTGTAATCAAACTGATCCGGTACATCACCACTGCCATTATCCAGTGGAACGGTCGGGCTGATACCAAGGCCATCCTGTCCATATCCCAGTAAGGTTACTTTTCCAAAATACGTAAACCGGGTTCCGACGGTCAGTTTCTTTCTGCCATATTCAAAGTTGAGGGTGAATTTTGTATTCGGAGCAGAAGCAAGAATGAATTTTTGTTCGCGGTCGCTCAGGAAGGTTTGCTTTAAAAAAGTGGAACCGCTCAACTTGGCCGGTATATTGATCTTGTCGATATCCATTGTTTGAAAATTACCTGCAAATAATGCTTTGAAACGGTTATTGCCCACTGTTTTGTTATAGTCAAGTACAATATCTATTCCGCTGTTGGTGGTGTTCACCGCATTGGCAAAGAACTGCGCCAGGCTTACATTCAATGCAGCCATTTGCGTACGCAATCCTGCATCAAGGTTTGGATCGCTGCCATCAAACTGTCCACTCAGTACTACCCGGTCCTTGATCTTTGTCATATAGCCATCTACGGTTACACTTAAATGTTGGGTTGCTCTCCAGGTAAAGCCAATGTTTGCATTCACGCTTTTTTCCTGGGTCAGTTCGGCTATACCTGCGGCTTTAGCCAGCGAACTATAATTAGGGGCGATCTTTACTTCAGCAATATTACCAGCCTGTACCGTGGTAAACGTAGAACTGAAATTAATTTGCTGCAGGGAAGGTGCCCTGAATCCGGTGCTGAGGGAAGCCCGCAGGTTTACCTTCTTCGATGCTTTGTACCGGGTGGCAAATTTATAATTGTGCGTAAAACCAAAGTCACTATAGTTTTCTGCTCTGGCCGCTAAGTTGATCAGCCAGGCATCGGTCACATCAATTTCTGCATCCGCATACAGGCCCAATACATTACGTTTTGCGTTCACTACGTCATTGGGTTGATAACCAGGAAAGCCCTGCGATCCCCCGGCTACATTGAACACATCACCATTTGCATTAGTTACTTGTTTGCTGGGATTAAGGTTGAGATAGGAATTCGGTTCCCCGGCAAATATTTTATAGTTCTCGTAGCGGAATTCAGCTCCCACGCCGAGATTGAATTTTTTGGAAAACTCTTTACTCAGGTTGAGGTTGCTCGTGTTTTGTAAAAAAGAAAATCCACCGTCATCAAAATGCGTTTGGCCTGCTCCCAGGGAGGCATTAAACGTTTTATCACCATAGAAATGAAAATCGTTTTTACCAAGCGTATTACTCAGGTCCCAGTTCCAGTTGCTGCCTGTCTTTCCTTTAAAGCCTCCTGTTGCCGAGTAGTCTTTTATTTTGGTCTGGATATGCGGGCTGTACCAGGTTTCACCATCATTACTCATGCGCATGATGGAAGGAACAGGGATCAGGTTTCCCATATTATCAGTGGGAAAACGGTCAGGACGGGCCGAAAAATTACGGGTAAAAGCATAGGCATCTGAAGATTTATGGTTGTACCCCCCGAATGCATAGAAGGCAGCAGTTTTAGAAACCGGCAGCTCCATGTTGAGAAAAGTGCCAAACATTTCAAGACCTGCATCTCCATGACCACGGCGATAAATATTGATATACATCGCATCGTCATTGGTGTAATAGTTAGAGGTATCAATTGCCTGGCGAAATGTTTTATTCGTATTGATTGCATCGAAGGTCAGGTTAACAAAACCTCCTTTCTTACCGAGGGGCAAACCAAAATTCAGGTTGGCTGCCAACGAAGCGCCGTCAATTTTACCACTATGTTCGTATTGTGTATGAAGATCATCTGCATAAGCAGTATTAAATTTAGGATCATGGTAACCAGCAAGGGCCACTGAACCGGTAAGTTCTTTTATATTTTTTTTGGTGATGAGATTGATAACACCTGCAATAGCGTCTGAACCATATTGCGCTGATGCACCATCTCTCAATATTTCTACCCGGTCAATCGCACTGGCGGGAATTGCATTCAGATCAGTACCGGCATTGCCGCGGCCCCGGGTGCCGAATACGGCTACAAAAGCAGTTTGGTGACGGCGTTTACCATTGACCAATACCAATGTCTGGTCAGGGCCCAGTCCTCTTAACGTAGCAAGATCAATATGATCGGCACCATCACTGCCGCTTTGTTTATTGTAATTGAAAGAAGGTGCCGCATAATTGAGTATCGAACTCAGGTCCATCCTTGCCGTAGGTGCAGTAGCCTGTCCTACATTGATCACATCTACCGGTGCTGTTGTTTCGGTTTTTACCCGGCCTGCTCTCCGGGAACCTACCAGCACTACCTGGCTAAGTTCTTCTATCGCTTGTTCCAATACAATTGCAATAGTTGGGTTCGAAGCACGTATCGTTTGCGTTTTATATCCCACAGAACTAATCACCAGTTGATCGTCTGCCAGTACCGACAAACGGAAAGAGCCATCGGCGGCGCTTTCTGTTCCTTTACCGGTTTTTTTAGATTTTACGGTTACTCCTGCCAGTGGCAGACCATTCGAATCCGATACTTTTCCACTAATGGTTTGCTGCGCTCCCGCCATCATACCAAGTAACAAAAAAGAGGATAATAGAAAGAAAAACTTTCTCATAGTAGTTGTTTTGGCCTGTCGGCAGACAGGTAGTTTAGAAGATCCTTAAATATATTGTAAATAAACAGGAATATGTATGGAATGAAGGCTACAGATATGCACAGATTTTGTACAGATTCATCGGTAAATTATGACAAGAAGAAAGAGACTGTCTCATAAGTCGTTAAACGTCATTACGAGGGAGGAACGACTGAAGTAATCTGTTGAAGATAAAATTGATTAATTCTTTCAGATTGCTTCATTTCATTCGCAATGACGACTTATGATGCAGCCTCTGCATTATTCGTTAGTTTATTGGTGCAGGTTTTATTTTGCTCCAGTCGCCACCAATTGTTCTGTGATTACTCTTCCGGGATATTGTTCCAGTGCCTTCTCCAAACAATCCATTGCTCCATTCAGTGCATCAAGATTCAGCACATAGGCGAGGCGAACTTCGTTTTTCCCGAGCCCGGCTGTTCCATAAAAACCAGTGGCCGGCGCCAGCATTACGGTAGCATTATTAAAGGAAAAATCTTCCAGCAACCATTGACAGAATATATCACTGTCATCAATGGGCAGTTTGGCGATCGCATAAAACGCACCACCGGGGTTCGGGCAATATACTCCCGGCATGGCGTTCAGGCGGCGGACCAATAGATTTCTTCTCCGTAAATACTCTGCTTTCGGGGCATCGAAATAACTGGCGGGCAGATCTACAGCCGCTTCTCCCATTATCTGTGCTAATCCCGGCGGACTCAATCTTGCCTGGGCAAACTTCATGGCAGCATCATACACCGCTTTATTTTTAGTGACCAATGCACCCAATCTTGCTCCGCAGGCACTGTATCTTTTACTGATGGTATCCATCAGCACTACATGCTGGTCAAGCCCATCAAGGTGCATCGCACTCACATATTCACCGTCATAGCAAAACTCCCGGTAAGCTTCATCGCTAAACAGGTATAAATTATGTTTAATACAGATCAGCTTCAGGGCCTCCATCTCTTCCCGGCTGTATAAATAACCGGTTGGGTTATTGGGGCTGCAGATGATAATGGCTTTTGTTTTATGGGTGATCACTTTTTCAAAATCACTGATCGGAGGCAAGGCAAAACCTGTTTCAATGCGGGAAGTGATCGGTACCACCGTTACGCCGGCAGCACAGGCAAAGCCATTATAGTTGGCATAAAAAGGTTCGGGAATAATCACTTCATCTCCTGCATTCAGGCAGGTGAAAAAACCAAACAAAATCGCCTCACTGCCACCCGTTGTTACCATGATCTGGTCGTATGCCACATCAATGCCTACAGATTTATAATACTGCACCAGTTTACGGCGGTAGCTTTCATTACCTGCACTATGGCTATACTCCAGTGTTTTGATATCTGCGTTTCGCACAGCGTCCAAAATCGCAGGCGGTGTTTCTATATCAGGTTGCCCAATATTGAGGTGATATACTTTAATACCTTTTTTCTTGGCGGCCTCTGCATAGGGTACCAGTTTACGTATCGGCGAAGGGGGCATTTGCTGGCCACGACTAGAGATTGTAAGCATGGAACAAAGGTAAAAGGGTAGGGGTAGAAGGCAAAGGAATTTTTTACTGATCAGACTCCCTGGTCCTTTTATTTATTTCCTTCCACCGTCCAGTGAAAGCTTTTTTGAAGGAGGGGTAATTTTTTCCAGTCAAGAGCTTTTCCAACTAACCGGCTTTCTGTACCGTTATGAAAGTATTGCAGGGTCAGGGTACTATCGGCGGGCTGGTACTGAAAGGACAAAACGGTTTGCTTTAACTGGTAATCCGTAAGAATGAAAACAGATTCAGCTTTGTCAAGCGCCAGTTTATAATCCTGCAGCTGATCGGCCGGGTCCTGGAAAATCATATAACTCTCTTTGTGTATAAAAAAACGCTTTACCGGAGAATAAATAGCCGCCAGAGTATCAGTACCAACGATCACTTGTCTTACTTCATACACCCCGTGCAGGTGTGGCCGGGCTGTATTGTCGCCGTTCAATTTCCCGGATTTAATAAAAGGATAAAATACCTCGATGCAAATAATTCCAATAGCAAACCACTTGAGAAAATGAGCAACGAAGGAGGGTTGTGCTAAAGCAAATTTTTCCGGAGCCGGCTTACCCGGGGTAGCTTTGTTCCGTATCAACAATTGATAAAGCTGACCGGTATAGGGTTGCAGGAGGTATAGTGTTATGTACAATAAGAAAAGTGAAAAAAGCTTCACCGAAATATCAAACCCGAAATTGACAGCTACTACATTCAGCAGTACAGCAAAACTGACAAGTAACCCAACCAACCGGGTGCGGCGAATCAGGATCAAAACTGCTGCCACTGCTTCCAGTGTACCTAAAAAGATGCTATAAAAATGAGAGGTGCCCATCGAACTCCAATAAAGCAGGTCCTTATCTATCTGTCCCAGGGGCGTATAAAGGGTATTGGGTTCGGGCAGGTAGAACTGGTTCTTGAATATTTTGTCTATCCCGTATTTCAGTAGTTGCAGGGCCAGGTAAGCAATAAAAACCCGTGTAAAAAAAGTATGTACCGTTTCCCTGTAGAGAGCCCATTTTTTTACCTGTAATAGCAGTAAACTAACCAGCATCGAAAGGACGAATAGCAATAATACCAGTAGGTACATGGAGAAACTGTCTGAATAGACCCTGGTATTGTCCAGCGATTTCCCAAAAACAGCAGCAGCGATATAAGCGATAGGTTTTCCAAAAAGAAAATCCGTGAGATACAGCTGCGCCTTTATCAGAGTAAATGGGAAAGGGATAAAAAGTATACATAGAAATCCAAAAAAAGAAGCACTCGTTTTTATCCAACTTCTTTTCATGGAAGAACCCGTTTAACTGGTAGTTGAAGGCTTAAGCTTTTTGTAAACTGGGTTGATAATATTTCCAGGATAACCAGCCACCTAAGAGGGAAACAAGCAATATCGTACCCAGTATCAGGGCCAGCTTTATATCAAAAGGAGAATTGTTGTCATTATCATTGGTTGTAACAAAGGGAACTATATTATGCTGCTCCGTAACGGTTCCCTTAGTCTTCTCTTTATTTTTTTCTTTATCCTTTTCTTTCTTTTTGCCGCTTGTTTTATTGTCATAGCCCATAAACACAATATTGCTGACAGGATTTGTATACTTGCCTGTTGTTTTCAATACCGTCCGGATACTGTCAAGGGCATGTTTTTTTGAAAACAATGGATCATTAAGCAGGGTATCCTTTTTGACCCACTGCAATTTGGCAGAATCTTTTGGGTGATGAAATGGCCGGCTGTATTTCTTTTTAACAATTACTGTCACGTTTTCGGATATATATATGACACTGTCAAGCTGGTAAGTTTTTATATCGGGAGGCAATCCAAAATTCGCTTCTTCCGTATCAAACAATTCATTTTCCAGTGCAATATGAAAATTGCCCATCTTGCCACTATGGCTTTTGAATGCTATCTTTTTTGTTTGCGCCAGCAGGTTGGTGCTGATCAATGCAAATAAAGCAATGAATAGTTGTCGCATGGCTGTATCGGTTTAAGGCTGTATGAAAGGTACTAAAGTTTTTTGGTGATTGGGATACCGTTAGTAGGGTAGGAGTGATCTCTTCAACTGACGTTTAACGGATCAGGTTCACCGTGCCCTTCATGGCAGGAGTTCCATCAGTAAAACGGACCTGGTAAATATATACCCCGGCAGGTTGTGGTATTTTTTTATATGCTCCGTCCCAGACTACCTCGGCCCCGGTTACCTGGTAGATCAATTGGCCCCAGCGGTTATACACGCTAACGGTTGCTCCCAGTTGCGGATCAAGAAAGGGGATTCTCCAGGTATCATTTTTACCGTCATTGTTAGGCGTAAATGCAGTGGGTATAAAAATTCCTCCTACTACTTTAACGAATACCTGGTCTTGATTGGTACAGCCAAATTCAGATACGGCCGCCAACGAATAATTGATATCCCTGTCGGTTGAAGTGAGAGGATTCAACTCGGTTATACTGCTTAAAAAATCCGGTGGGGACCAGTTGAAATTAATAGTTGTCCCGCTGGCCGTAGCAGCCAATGCAGTGGGCATCCCGGCGAATATCGTCTTATCAGGCCCTGCACTGATCGAAGGTCTTGGGTGTACATTAATCGTAAGCAGGTTTGAACTAACCCGGCAGGCGGCAATGCCTGCATTACCAGACTCGGCTACTGTAAGCCGGTAAAAATAATTACCGGAGGTGGTGAGTGTTCGCTGGTAGTTCAGCATAGTAGCGCCTGGAATATCTTTCCATATCGCCCCGGAATCTATACTGACCTGCCATTGAAATACAGGAGACAAGAAGCCGGGGGAAATGGCCCCGTCAAACGTATAACCTGTTTGTTCATATACACAGATATTCACTTCATCGCTGCTTCCCTGGATCGAAGAACTAAGAACTGGCCCGCAGGGACGGAAACTAATATCATCCAGCGCCAGGTCATTACCAAGTCCGCCCGGTGCATTGTTCCTCATCCGCAATACGATATCAGGATTACCAATCGTGGTAGTAAAAAAGAACCCATATTGTTTCCATGCTGGTATTGATGTGACTGCAATGCCGCCGGTATTGAATTGGTTTAGAAGAGTGCCGGAGGGTGTTTCGATCCGGAAAGTGATATCCGGTTGAATACCGCCTGGGGAAATGAGTACATTCATGATCCAGGCCGAAAATTCGTAGGTGGTATTGGGGCAAAGGCCTGTGAGGGTGGATACAAAAAAATCGGCTGGTTGAAATGAAGCATTTACCAGCATAAAATTTCCATTGCCGGTATGGTCTGCATTTACATTGTGCCAGGTATTGCCAAAGCAACCGTTTGTAGCTGTTGTTACCGTATAATTGCCATCTGTGGGGCAGGAAGAACTCACAAAATTATAACCAGGTGCCGAGAAAGGAGGGCCGAAGTTGCTGCCGGAACCGAATGTGATATTGATAACAGGATCGCCGAGGCTGCCCGTACATAACTGTGCAGCAGCAAGAAAGGAACTGCCCATCAAACCCTGTAAGAGAATCATACGTATCAACCAACAAGAACAGGCATTTCGGCTCACGTAAACAATCCATTTTAAATTCGGGCTAAATTAGTTCATTAAGTTCTCCGGTACAACTATTTATCGCTGTCTTCCATTGGTAGTGGCGCTGCTCAGAAATAAGTAATGGCCTTGATTTTTTGAAACAGGCATCTTTTATCAATAGGCAAGAGAGCAGGCAGAAAAATTTTTAGAAAGTTGTCGGGTGTATTTGCGAAACTGGTTTTGACTTTCCAAAATCTTGCATAAACTAGCCTAACGTGCCAGCAGGAGAATTTTAGAAGTACTCCTTCAGCCCGGAACCGATGATGATTGAAAAACTGATGATGAAGATAACAACAAAAAGCTAAATAGTAAATGTCCAGCCCCGAACCAAAGTACAACAGAATTACAACTGCCGAAGATAACAAGGTCAAGCCCGTATTTTGCCAAACCGATTGTGTGTGTCCAGCGAAGCTGCCTTTGCGATGAGAGCAGGCCTCTCGATGGGAGAAGTGGAGCAACCTTCATCCGCCAGCTGGCGGATTGCATGCTGCGTTGCTTTAAGAAGCAGGGTGGTGAACACATTCGCTTTGCTCAGTGCAGGCTGTGCAACAGGTGCGTCTGTAAGAGCCGATCGCATAGTGAAGCGGCTGTGAGGTCTCGATAATTGTTACCGGTGCAAAAAGAAACGATGCACATGATTGTTTCGATCAGAGTTAACATTCGTTACAAGTAGTTGCCAGTCCGCAGGATGCTGTGCAAAGTGTTAGCTGCACCCGGGATAAAGCCGCCGGGACTTACAGACAGGCGCAAAGACGGAACTGGAGAACCTGTACTGGTTGAATATGCTGAATAGGTAAAATTGTTTGAAGGATTACCAGAACGTACGAAAAGCATAGAGGTGAAACTATCAAGCGGAGCACCCGTAAGATGTAATACAGCTTCACAAACCAGGCACAGGTACGGATGTACCCGTAGTAGTGATGATAGCTTATGAAAGTAAGCAGTAGCGAAGGGGTACACAAGTTGCAAAAATTGGTAAACACAAAACAACCGCAAGGGATGATTAAAATGTTTATCCAAACAATTGGTAAGCGAAAGTTTACCAATTGGTCGAGGCATCTTGAAGAGCCGTATGAATCGAGAGGTTCACAGCTTGTCCCGAACCTGATTCGGGATACGGTTCTGTGAGGAGCAGGGGGCGAAAATCCCCTTGCTTACTCGACTGTGCGTTCGGCTTTTCTTTTTCATTGTTTACACTCAGATTACGACCTGTCTTTTTTATTCTGGTTTTGGACCTTTTGATACAATCGTTCTCACCAAGCCAGGAAACCACCGCTGCAACCAAACAAAAACTCTCCCGTGGGTTGTGAAAACATAATTTCTTCTTCGCTTTATTATGGCCTTCACCATAACTTTTGCAGCTTTATCCGTTGGCCACATTAAATTTGATGGACGTGGATCTGGACGTTCAGGATGCCAAACGCCTTCATTATCAATTCTGGCAATCTCCGACACAACAAATCCAGGATGTATGGTAGTACAACTCACACCGGTACCCTTTAATTCAACCTGCAAGGTCAGACCAATTGAATTTACAGCTGCTTTTGAAGCACCATAGGCTCCGACATTAGGATTAGGAAGATAAGCTCCTACACTGCCCACTAAACCAATGCGACCCTGGTTTTGCTTCAAATATGGCAGGGTATATTTTACCGTCAAGGCTAACCCGATGACATTACCTTGTAATTGCCTGTTCCAATCTTTTGCAGTCAACTTATCTATACTTCCAAAAACACCAAACCCAGCATTGGCCACAGCAATATCTAAACGCCCCCAAGTGGTTATGATACTTTGCACAGCATTTTCTATTGATTTTTCTTCCATAATATCAACTGGAACTACCAATGTTTCTCCACCCGAATTCTTAATCTCAAGTGCAATCTCTTCTAATAATTCTTTACGTCTGGCAGAAAGCACCACTTTATACCCTAATCTTGCCCACTCAAATGCCATAGCTTTGCCAATACCAGACGAAGCACCTGTTATCCAAACAACGTTTTCTTTGGTATTTGTCATTGCAAGTTTTATTTAGTTTAACTTTTCGATTTTTAAGCTGACGCACCGTCAGGGCTTGGCGTTCGGCGGGGCATTTGGAAAACGTTAAGCCCGGAACTGAAGCCGATCGAAGATACAAAAGTTGAAAACATATTCTGCTGCTCATCTGTGTTCGGTCAGCCCGGTATGCAGCCGATAGTAGTCCGCAGCCGAAGATAATAACGTCCTGCCTTGCAGCAATACCTTTGTTGAACTAAACCTTCGGTAGCCCTTTCTTCCAAAGTTTTGAATGTTGACCTTAGCTATTCATCAAAAAAACTTAGTTATGAATGCTACGACAACAACAAAACAGTACAACACCGTTTTATCACAAGCTAAAAAAGGTGTACCGGGCTTTGCCCTTGCCTATGGTAAATTTATAGAAAAAGTAACCATAGGGCAAAACAGTAAAAGCCTTATTGTAAACTACAGCCGCAGTTTAGCCTACATTGCTTTACACTTCAGCCGGCCACCGCAGCTGGTAAGTGTAGAGGAGATTAACGCTTATCTCTACAGCATGATGGTGCATGAAAGATGCTCTGTTACTTATTTTAAACACGCCGTATTTGCCTTGCGTTACTGGTTCAGGTTATTTGATATGGAAGATAAAGCCATACAAATGCCCCCGGTCAAAAAAGAAAAAAAACTGCCCACCGTATTATCGAGGCAGGAGTGCAAAGTATTATTCAAAGCGCCGGTTAATTTAAAGCATCGTTTTTTATTAGCCTTTGCTTATGCAGGCGGACTGCGCATGAATGAGCTGCGTATGATAAAGATCAGTGATGTGGATGTGCACCGGGAACAGATACATATCCGCCATGGCAAAGGACGCAAACAACGCTGTGTAGGTCTGTCTAAACTGCTGGTAAAAAAATTACCCTTTTATTTATCAGAGATAAAACCCGCTGTGTATTTGTTTGAAGGTCTTACTCCCGGTCAGCCGATGGGACAAAGAAGTATTCAATACATCATCAGTGAAGCGTTGCAAAAAACAGCTATACAAAAAGCAGTAAGCATGCATACGTTGCGTCACAGCTTCGCCACTCATTTATTGGAAGATGGAGTGGATATACATACCATTCAGCATTTGCTGGGACATGCTGATCTTATTCAAACACTGGTCTATCTGCATGTGGCGCAGGTAAAAACCAAACCGGCTCATAGTCCGCTGGATACTTTATATGACTTTGTAAAACTATAGTCATTATGAGTAAGCCAGTTCATGAACTGGCGGAAGTAATAAGGGAATACAAGACATCTTTCATAGCAAAGCACCAGCCTTTAAAGCAGCATCTGTCGGTATTAAATGCAATAGACAAATGCCGTACTGCTGCATTAGGCGGGCATGTGGATGCATGTGATAGGTGCGGACATGTTCGTGTCAGTTATAACTCCTGCCGTAACCGCCATTGTCCCAAATGCCAGGGTACTAACAGGGAAAAATGGATAGCAGCACGGCAAGAGCAGTTGTTGCCGGTTACTTATTTTCATGTAGTGTTCACCTTACCGCAGGAATTCAATAGCTGGTGCATTCATTATCCGAAAGAAATGTATAACCTTTTATTAGCTGCCAGTAAGCAAACAATTACAGCATTTGCACAGGATGAAAAACATTTGGGTGCGATGCCCGGAATGATAAGTGTATTACATACCTGGGGACAAAACCTGTGCCTGCACCCGCATGTACACATGATAGTACCAGGTGGCGGTATAACTGCAGCAGGATATTGGAAAAAAGCTAAATGCAAGGGCAACTATTTGTTTCCGGTAAAGGCAATGAGTACAGTATTTAAGAATAAATACATGGAAGGCTTTTTACAATTAATACAAACAAAAAACAGCAGCATACAGCAAAATGTAAGAGAAACTTTATACAACAAAAGCTGGGTTGTATATGCCAAACAACCATTTGGCGGGGCAAAACAAGTAATAGAATATTTGGGAAGATACACACACAAAGTAGCCATCAGCAATCACCGGATACTATCCATAACAGATTGTAAAGTAAGTTTTAAGTATAAAGATTATGCCGATGGTTGTAAACAAAAACAAATGGTATTAGAAGCCACAGAATTCTTGCGCAGGTTTTGTATGCACATTCTGCCACCGGGTTTCAGGAAGATCAGACATTATGGCTTTTTAGCCAATACCAACAGGGCTATGCTGCGGGTGCAGCAAGAAGAAATGGGTGTGGCTGCAGCGCCAGCTATCAAGAAAGATCCGATAGCTTCCGATAGCTATCGGGACGGATGGAAAACAATCGCCAAAGAAAAAATGAATTACGATGTGGATCAATGTCCTTGCTGCAAAAAAGGCCGGATGATAACGATATTGCACTTTGATGCTAATGCACCACCGCCTGTCTGGGTATTAAAAAAAATAGCAGCACAAAAGAGCATAATAACCCCGTAATTTTTTTTGATATAAATATCGAAAGGGGATGGTATTGCCTGGCTAAAAAGAAATGACTAAAAATGGCAGCAGCAGCAACAGGGCCAATGAAAAAGAATGTAAAAAACAAAAGTTCGCCACAGCAGGTCTGATAAAAAATAAAATGGCTCCCTGTTTTTGCATGTCAGCCTCCTTACACTTCGTATTGAAACCCCATACTACACAGACCATCTCCGGGAAGCTTCATTCAACAGAGGATTAAATCGAACCTTTGCGCAGCAAAATTCTTTTAGTACACAGACACTTCTTGCACAAAGCTTCGTTTAATCCTTATATGTTGTATGCCGTAACTATGTCGTGGTCTTCTTTTTTACAAGTCCTTTGGGTCGCTTTGAAGTAATAATAACTATGTAGCGTTTTGGGATTACATTGTCCATCAAATATTTGCCGTCCGCTTTGTCAATTAAATTTATGGTCTTAAAGTTTTTGTCATTTATAAGAAATAAACTTCCTGGAGCAGCACTGTCAGACAAAGCCTCACCGTTTAATACGTATTGAGCAGTGGTGTCAGCTTGTGGAGAGTTGAAAAGTTGTTTATACTCGTCAGACTTTGAACTGAAGTAATTCCAATAGATAACTTTCGCTGTTTTAACAGTCGTTACATAAATCGCTCCGTCAACGCCTTTGTCACCCAAAAGCCTTTTTGCTTTTTTAGGCTTTACAATAGCAATGTTTGAAATGTCAAATGGATTAAGGTTTTGTAATGAATTCATTTCGGTCTGAACACTGTCAAAAAATATGATTGGATTTTGTCCCATTTTCTTCATTGCCTTTTTTGGAAGTTGTCCAAAAGAAGTCACAGTCAATAAAAGGAGTATGATAAAAGTAAAAGCTGTTCGCATTGAGGGGGTTTTGTTATGGCATACAACGTTGAGGCTTGGCGATGGTGGGATATTTGAAAAACGTCCGCCCGGAACCGCAGCCCAATAATAATTAATAAGGACAAGTTAAAAACAAAAAGCCAAATAGCAATCCGTCCGCCGGAACCACTGCTGACAG
>Ga0163155_10001642_pt1 | contig 26665 bp, 26 predicted proteins | sample OliLakLV19SP4G1_FD_148611 | JGI IMG/M metagenome (GOLD analysis project Ga0163155, IMG submission 148611) | Freshwater microbial mat bacterial communities from Lake Vanda, McMurdo Dry Valleys, Antarctica - Oligotrophic Lake LV.19.SP4.G1 | ecosystem: Environmental > Aquatic > Freshwater > Lake >... | reverse complement strand
ATATGATGCTGGATTTGATGGCTTCCTCTGATAAAGAAGGAATAGAATATTTGACTGGTCTGATCGAACATACAGATCCCGTTGATGGTATAAATTTCAATGAAAAGGAAAATTCAAAAATCGAAGTAGCCAAGCGCACCTATTACTTTGACGAGAGTGACGAAAGCAAATTCGAGCAAAAGCAGGTGGAGGGAAAAACAATTTTTTCTTTGCCCACTATGAATATCACAGAGGAAACGAAAAATGGAAAGTTGGCAGTTGTATCTTCACCAGTTGATAAGGCGGCTCTTTCTAAAAACATAAAAGTATTTTTCGATCAAGGAAAAAGCGATCTCAAGCAGCAGTTCAATGCAGGGCTAGATGGCATCTTGCAAACCCTAGGACAACAAAAAGACCTGGGAGTCGAAATCTCCGGATTTGCCTCTGCCGAAGGTAGTGAAGAAGCAAATCGTGAACTATCCAACAAAAGAGCGATTGCCGTTCTAGATTACCTTAACCATCGAGGAGTTGTACGCAGAAGGATTGTCGCCAAAGGCTACGGTGCTTCAAAAGATCAACAGGCATCAAAGGAAGAGGGCAGAAGGGTGGAGGTTCGAATAGTTGAGTTAAAATAGAGGGCATTTCTAATATCTGAAATTTGATGTCAGACTGAGCCTATTTTATGTCAGACTGAGCCTGTCGAAGTTTACGTTTCGATAAGCTCTATGTGACAGGTTTTTTGAGATACCTTAGATTTACTTCTGTTGGTGATAAAAGATTAACGAACTATCGCCATAACTCAAAAAACGATAATCATTGCCGAGCGCTTCAGCATAGATTTGCTTCCAATTTTCTCCAACCATCGCTGCAATTAGCAACATGAGTGTAGAACCGGGTTGGTGGAAGTTGGTGATCAGTGCATCTACCGTTCTAATTTGGTATCCCGGAAAAATATAAATTGAGGTTTCACCTTGTAGTTCACTTTCGCCATCCCGTTGTAGTTTGTGCAGCACGTTCTGAAACGATTGTTCTCTAGAAATCGTTAACAGCGATTCATCGTACTGATACGGCTCTTCTTGGGAGATGATAAACGCTGCGTCCGGTTGCTGTTGTAGTTTTACACCGTACCAGAATAGACTTTCTAACGTGCGAAGCGAAGTTGTTCCTACCGCAATTACTTTCCCCTTCCGCTGAATCAAGTTTTCGATGTTCTTTTTAGTAATGATCATTTGTTCAGCGTGCATTTCATGCTCTACTGCATTCTCCACTTTCACAGGCTGAAAGGTTCCCGCGCTTACATGCAGCGTTAAAAAGTCCGTGCTGATTCCTTTGGCTTTCAACGTATTGAAAATACGCTCTGTAAAATGCAGCCCCGCTGTTGGTGCGGCAACAGCTCCTTCATTGGTTGAGTAAATGGTTTGATACCTTTCCTTATCGCTTGCTTCAACTTCTCGCTTGAGATAAGGGGGCAGCGGAACGGCTCCCATTTTACCGATTACTTCTGCAAAAGTGATTTGTTGCGGTTCCCAATTGAATTCAACGATCGAATTAGCGCGATCCAGAAATGTTGCTTGCAGTTCTACGCCATTTGTATATTTTTTCAAAACAGAATTTTCGTTCCATCTTTTAGCATTGCCAACCGACACATGCCATTGGCAGGAACTGACCGCTTCCATCGAAACAGATACAAGCGAAGAGGGCGCAACAGGGTTTAGAAGAAAGACCTCAATTTCAGCGCCCGTTTCCTTTTTGAAAAGCACCCGGGCAGGAATAACTTTTGTGTTGTTAAAAACAAGTAGTGAATCTGAAGGAAGAAATGTGTCCAGTTCGGTAAACTTTGAGTGGGTAATTTTTCCGTCTTGAAAAACGAGCAATTTTGATTGGTCTCTTTCCGGCAGCGGAAACAGGGCAATTCTTTCTGGGGGAAGATGGTACTTAAACTCATTGATGTCCACTACTTTTTTCATGCTGGCCAAAGTTACAAGTTGTTTCCAACCGATCGGACAAAGTTAGGGCTGACGCATGTTATTTTTAAATCACACAGGCACATAGAAAACGCACGTATTTTAGTATTCCTATGGAAGCTATGTGCCTATGTTGTTTATTATTTACACTAGTTTGGCACTTTTGAGAATTAGACGCGTCAGCCTTACGGGCAAAGTCCTTGTGATTTTGTTATTTGATTTTAAAGACGGACTTTAACTGATCAATTCAGAAACCGATGGCATTTCGTACGAGCATCCATAAAAAATCTTTTCAATTTAACTTCGATGCACGTACCTCCAGGGGCCCGATGAAAAATAGATCGGCTTGGTTTATAAAATTGTGGGATGAAAGCCGGCCGGATATCTTCGGATTGGGCGAATGCGCACCGTTGGACGGATTGAGCCAAGAAGTCCTATTAATGGATGAACAATTGGCCGAATGGGAAACAAAAGTTAATAATCTGTCGGGGCAGGTTTTATTGGACGAAATTGATTCGCTGGATAAAGTCCACTTGTTTTTAACCAACCATTCGTTGCTGTCAAATTTTTCGTCTATCCTTTTCGGAATAGAAACTGCCTTTCTCGATTTGGCGAATGGGGGGACTCGTACCATCTTCAAAACCGGTTTCTTGACGGGCACACCTATCCCAATTAACGGACTAATATGGATTGGCGGGCTCGATTATATGCTGCAACAAATCGACATCAAGATAAAAGACGGTTTTCGATGCATCAAAATTAAAGTCGGAAGCTTGAATTTTGAGAAGGAGTGCGATATACTCCAGTACATCAGAAGGAAATATTACAGAGAGGACATTGTCATTCGCTTGGACGCGAACGGTGCTTTTAAAACGGACGAGGCAATGTTTAAATTAATGGACATGTCGCGCTATGTCGTTCATTCAATCGAACAGCCCATTAAACCAGGGTTGCCCGAAATGGAGATGCTTTGCCGTCAATCACCAATACCTATTGCGCTAGATGAAGAGTTGATCGGAATTGCGCCAGAGGTTAGGGGAGAATTGCTAAAAAAATTAAAGCCAACCTACATCATTTTAAAGCCGTCTCTGCATGGTGGGCTTCTCGCTTGCCGCGAATGGATTGAACTGGCAAACGAACTGAAGATTGGCTGGTGGATAACGTCCGCATTAGAGTCTGCCGTTGGGCTAAATGCCATTGCCCAATTTACTTCGCTCTACAAAACTGAGTTGCCGCAGGGCTTGGGTACAGGAATGATTTATGAAAATAATTTCGGTTCTCCGCTGACGATAAACAAAGGGCAACTCACTTATGATCAAAAAGTTGAATGGGACTTGTCGCCTCTCTTTCCGGCTCTTGAAACGGCCGACTCGTAGGAAATAAACTAATTATTTTAGTTTTTATTTGCATTTACTAAATAATGTAGCTTATTTCACTAAAAATATTAGTGATGGAGTCAAAAAAGCTGCGATTGAAGAGTAAAAAATTAGAGTCAGGAAAGTATCAGGTAGGCTTTACCACCGAAGGAATCCGACCTAATTTTTATGGGTATTTGTTAGCGGAGCCAAGCACTCCTTTGCAAGAAGTGGTGGCAAAGATCAGGCGGCATGTGGAACGAATGGCAAACCGCCCACGCTACTTTCAACAAAATCTATTTTCATTGGGCAATCGGCAAGTCAACGCTGGGAAAATCTTAATCTTTGAAAAATAAGTAATGGTAAACCTATGGTAAATCTAAACGAGAACATGCGAAGTCTGCGCAAGCGGTTGAAGCTTACGCAAGATCAATTTGCCGCGAAGTTAGATATTAAGCGGTCTTTGCTGGGCGCTTATGAGGAAGGCCGGGCAGAGCCTAAATTGGAACTGCTTCAAAAGATAGCAGAGGTATTTGACGTTTCGGTTGATGATTTGATTGGAAAAGATCTTTCCGTTCCCGGAAGTGAAACCAAGAGTCCTATAATGAGCGTTTCTGCTAGATCAAAAGAGATTCTGGTCGTCACGGCAGATTCTAGTGGCAAGGACAATATTGAACTCGTTCCGATTAAAGCAGCCGCGGGCTATTTAAATGGCTATGCAGATGCGGAATACGTAAAAGAACTTCCCAAGTTTCAACTGCCCATCCTTAAGCAGGGCACATACCGGGCTTTTGAGATCAACGGTGACTCCATGTTGCCCTTGCTTCCCGGAACGATTGTCATTGGCGAGCACGTAGAAGACATAAAAAATATAAAAAGCGGCAAGACGTATGTGCTGGTTTCACAGCGGGAAGGAGTAGTGTATAAGCGTGTGTTCAATTACTTGAATGAAAGCGGTAAGTTATTTCTTGTGTCAGACAATCGGCACTACTCGCCTTATCAAGTGGATGGAAATGAGATCATGGAAGCGTGGTCTGCGAAGGCATACATCAGCGTTCAGTTCCCGGATGTGGATAGCAAACAGGATGTCTCTGTTGAAGAGCTTGCAGGCGTGGTGTTGGACTTACAGAAGGAGATATTCAAACTAAAATCGGAAAAGAAGAAAGACAATTAACTTAGCGGTTGCCAAGATCTGTTTTCCAGTGGTTCGTGTGCACGCGGCCACGGGGGCAGTGAGGGTTTACTAATTTGTGATTTGTGATTTACGAAGTTTGATTTACAATAAGCGAAGTGGATATTGAGCGATTGATTTTACCAGTTGCCGTTTCAGTAAACACTTTTACAAATTTAACAGAGCGGGGTATTTCATATTTGAACAGCAATTTATTTAAGTTCTCTCTTATTTGCGATTCTTGATCGGGTGTTAGAAAGCCTTCTACTATCAATGTTACTGCCTGACCCAGCATTGAATCGGGAAGCCCGGCAATAAAAAACCGATTTTGAATTTGAAGCTCGGAAAAGAGTTTTGATATTTTTTCCTCTGTTCTTTCTGGAAACACCTTAACACCTCCGGAGTTGATAACGTTGTCCCATCGGCCAAGCCATAAGAACTCTTCTGGACTTCTGAACTCAACTACATCATTGGTAACTATTTCTTCGACTAAATAAGGCGCTTTTATACACAAGCAACCTCGTTCGTCTTGTCGAACTACAATCCCTGGCAATGCCTTAAAGTAGTCTGTCGGATCAGAGCCGTTGAGTTTTTTCAGCGCGATGTGAGAAATAGTTTCAGTCATTCCGTAGGTTTCGTAAAACGTGCAAGAGTTGTTTCTTAACGCCTTCTTTGTAACCAGATCCAACGGTGCTCCACCAATTAAAATCGTTTTGAGTTGATTGAACCATCCAGCCTGCGGTGAATCAAGAATACTTTTGACTTGATACGGCACGAGCGCGGCAAAGTCAACGGATGACTTGGTGTTGACAAATTCAAATGGGTTAGCGCTTGGCTCAACAACAACCATATTCATCCCCACTTCCATGCTTCGCACTAACATCATCATGCCAGCGATATAACCAGTGTCCAGACATACGAGCGATGTTTGACTGGCTTGAAGCTCAATTGCTTGAGCAGTGGCCATGGCGCTAGCGATCATACTTTTCCGGTCAAGGAAAATTCTTTTGGGCACCCCAGTTGAACCGGAAGTTTGAATTTCAAATGAAAGCTGACCAGCCATCCAATTTCGGCAAAAGGAAATAGTTTTCCCCTCTAGTAAATTGATGTCACTCACCTCAGGAAGGTTTGACAGTTGGTAAATTTTGGTACCGATTTGAAGCGATAAACTCATCTTTCAATCAGCTGAGATTTTACTAAATCAATTTCATTGGACACATCAATTTGAAGACCCACGCTTTCTATTTTTTTGAGCAGGGATTGTAAGAAAGTCTGGTGCTGCGATGTGCTTGGGAAAGAAGGCCTGTGCGCCAATGACGCACGAATATCACTCCACGTTTCTAAAAAACCCAAAGTCGGTTTATCAAAATATCGTTCACCAAACTTTTGCCAAATATATTCTTCTGCTTCCGCGGTAGGATGAATTCTGTCTTGTTTATAAAATCGATAATCACGTAAATCATCCATCATTATTTCGTAGGATGGAAAGTAGTCCACGCCAAATTCTGCAACCGCACGGTGGCAAAACAACCGAAGCGCAGATTTGCTTACGGCATTCAGTTCAAGTGTCTCTTTCACATGTCTGACCGGACTAACCGTCAAAATAATTTTGATCAACGGGTTGACAGACCTTATCAATTCAGAAATTTCCCGAAACGAGGCAAGCATCATTTCTTGAGTTAGTAGCGATTTCGAAAAATGAGTTGCTGGAATTTTATGACAATTTGCCACAAACTGATCTATATCTTTTTTACGAAAAGTCCAAGCGGTTCCGTACGTGATAATCAGTCGGTTTGCTGACTTGATAAATTGATTTACCTTATTGATTGAAACAGCAATTTGATCTTCTAGCTCCGTTTTTTCTAAGGCAGAAAATAGGGAGTGAAATTGATGATGATAATGAACATCTTGATGAGTAACATAGCCTTGATTGTCAGGCATTCTATTTTGGATGGCGAGCGTTAACAACTCATGTATAGAGACGGGATTGTAGATTGTTCCAAATGGATTTACCAACGCATTGAATTTGTGAATTTTTAGCTGGTCTCCGATCGCCTGAGAGAAGCAAGACCCAATCGTCAATATCGAATCTTTTTGATTGATTTTTTCCTGCGAAGGAGTGACCTGTAAATCAGTCTTCCATGGATTCATATTTCAGAATAGATTTCTTGGTGCGTTCGCCATTTTACGATCAAAAGTATCTATTTTTAGGTTTCAAAAAAGAATCGAGTACTATGCTTTCACAAAAAGAAATTGAGAAAATACCTACTCAAATTTTTAAAACATCTGAACAGGCCTCCGTTTTTGTGGCCAACGAAATTGCCAATCTGATAAAAGCTAAACAAAGCGAGGGCAAACCCTGCGTATTGGGTCTTGCCACCGGGTCAACTCCTACACGCGTCTATGGCGAGTTAATCGCTTTACATAAGAAGGGCTTGAGCTTTAAAAATGTTCATACGTTCAATTTGGATGAATATTATCCAATGCCCCCCAACTCGTTGCAGAGTTATGTTCGTTTTATGAACGAACATCTGTTCAATGAAATAGATATTCCGAAAGAGAACATTCATATCCCCGATGGTACGCTGGCAAAGGACAAAGTAGCTGAATTCTGTAAAGCCTATGATGCCAAGATTGCCTCCTTAGGTGGAATTGATCTACAAGTCTTGGGCGTTGGGCGGACCGGTCACATTGGTTTCAACGAACCGGGTTCTTCGGAACGATCTGCCACTCGTCTAATCACGTTGGATCAAGTGACACGCATTGATGCAGCCAGTGATTTTTTTGGCGAGGAGAATGTACCCACGAAGGCGATTACCATGGGCGTTGGCACGATCTTGCAATCGAAACGGGTGATCATGATGGCCTGGGGCGAAGGCAAGGGGGCGATTGTGAAAAAGGCAGTTGAAGGGCCTATTACCGATCAGATACCGTCCACGTTTTTGCAGAAACATTCCAATGCGGTTGTAATCTTAGATGAAGCAGCATCTTCTCAGCTTACTGCTGTAAATACACCGTGGCTGGTAGACAATTGTGATTGGAACGAAAAGTTAATTAGAAAGGCGATTGTGTGGTTGTGTCAGCAGATGAAAAAGCCAATTTTAAAACTTACGAATCATGACTACATGGAACACGGTATGGGTGACATCCTCACTGAGTTTGGTTCGGCCTATCAAGTAAACATTAAAGTATTCGGTCAGCTTCAACACACCATCACAGGGTGGCCTGGAGGCAAGCCTAACGCAGATGATACCAATCGACCCGAGCGGGCGAAGCCATTTCCAAAAAAAGTTATCATATTTAGTCCACACCCTGATGATGATGTAATCTCAATGGGTGGAACATTCATCCGGCTAGTTGATCAAGGGCATGAAGTACATGTGGCATACCAGACTTCGGGTAATATTGCGGTGTTCGATGATGATGCTATTCGATTCGCTGATTTTGTTCGCGATTTCAATTTGTCTTTTGGATTGAGTAAGGCCGATGGTGAGAACTTTTACAAAAAAATCGTGAAAGACATCAAAGAAAAAAAGCCGGGCGACATCGATAGCGCAGAGGTAATGAAAATAAAGGGAATGATCAGAAGGGGAGAAGCAAAAGCTGGCTGTCGTTACACTGGTATTCCCGATTCACAGGCTCATTTTTTGGACATGCCCTTCTATGAAACGGGCGCAGTAAAAAAGAAGCCGTTGGGCGAGAAGGATATTCAACTCATTGTTGATTTGATCGAACAGATTAAGCCCGATCAGATATATGCTGCGGGAGATTTGTCGGATCCTCATGGCACACATCGCGTTTGTTTGGCGGCAATCTATCAAGCCGTAGATCGGCTGAAGAAAAATGACTGGATGAAAAATTGCTACCTGTGGCTCTATAGAGGAGCTTGGCAAGAATGGGATATTGATCAGATAGAAATGGCGGTGCCACTCAGCCCCGATGAGCTCATGCGCAAGCGCAGAGCGGTGTTCAAACATCAATCACAAAAGGACAGTGCGGTTTTTCCCGGCAATGACAAGCGAGAGTTTTGGGTGCGGGCAGAAGATCGGAATCATGCTACCGCACAAGGTTACAATGAATTGGGCTTGGCCGAGTATGAGGCTATGGAAGCGTTTGTCCGTTATCACTTTTAATCGATGGGAAATCTTCATTTAGTTTCGTGGAATGTGAACGGCATTCGTGCGATCGTCAAGAAGGGTTTTGTTGAGAATGTACACGCGATGAATCCAGATGTAATCTGTTTACAAGAAACAAAAGCTGCGAAAGAAGAGACATTGTTAGCATTGGAACTATTGCCTCAATACAAGTCATTCGCAAATTGGTCAAAAGCAAGAAAGGGTTACTCGGGAACTGCAATCTTAACAAAAGAAGAACCCGTTTCAGTTACCTACGATATTGGTATAGAAGAATTTGATCAAGAAGGTAGAGTTACAACGGTCGAATACACAAACTTTTTTTTGGTTACAGTTTACACACCGAATTCCGGATCAGAATTGGCTCGCCTTGAATATCGCCAGTCATGGGATGATTCTTTTCGTGACTACGTGTTATGGCTAAATAAGCGCAAGCCAGTGATCACGTGTGGTGATTTTAATGTTGCACACCAAGCAATTGACCTATCTCGACCCAAGGAAAATTATAATAAATCGGCTGGTTATACCCAACAAGAGATTGATGGATTTAGTAAATTAATCGATGCTGGGTTTGTGGATACCTTTCGCCATCTCTATCCACAAGAACAAAAATTTTCTTATTGGAATCAGATATTTAGTGGTCGAGAGAAAAATATTGGCTGGCGGATCGACCATTTTCTGGTGAACTCAAAATTGCTACCCAAAGTAAAGGATGCCCTGATCTACAACGAATATTTTGGATCGGATCATTGCCCGGTGGGATTGAGAATTGAATTTTAAAAATTGATCCAAGTCAAACCCAATGGTCAAAAATCATACAGGGTTTCCATTGGCAAACGGCAAGTCGAGCTAATCAATTACACAAAATATTTCGCGAGCCTGTGTTTGTCAGGCTAAGACCGTATTTATAGAATTGGCAATTTGCCAACAATCGATTACATTTGCACTATGAACGTGCTGGCGCACAGAACGATCGAAGCCTTCTGGCAAAAGCATGCTGAAACAAAATTGCCCCTGCAGGTTTGGTATTTCACGTGTCGTAAAAAGGAATGGAAAAATTTCAATGAGTTAGTAAAGGATTTTCCAGACGCATTTCCTGTGGGAGACAATCGAGTTGTGTTTGATATTAAAGGAAATCGATATCGTTTAGTTGCGAGAGTATTGTTTGAGTTTAAACAAGTTCAAGTTAAATGGATAGGTACACATGCCGCTTACTCTAGAATAGATGTCACAAAAGTTTCAGTAAAGTATAAATAGCAATGGCAACATGGTCAATCATAGGCAACAATTCAGAATATGGTAAAGCGATGGAGAGGGTGGAGCAACTTTCGGTCAAGCCTCCTTCTCCAAATTCTGATTTAGGTAGAGAACTCCTCTTATTGGGCTACCTGGTTCAAGAATATGAAACTAAAAATTTTAAGATCGGTCTGCCAGATCCTATAATCGCCATCCAGGCACGCATGGATCAAATGGGTTTATCAATTGCTGATTTACTAAGTATTTTTGGTGACAGGGGAACCGCTTCTAAAGTGCTTAGTTACCAACGCTCATTATCGTTGAACATGATTAGAGGATTGGCTGACCGATTATCGTTGCCTGTCGAATTGTTGATACAGCCAACTAAAGTTAGAACCGCGTATAAACAGATGGCGAGCAAAAGTTTTGCTGGCGAAGGTAAAGTGAGGTATCAAAAGGCCGGGAAGAAATCAAAATCTTAATTAATCTTAGTTTCTTTGTCCCATGACAGACCACTCTCTCTTTCTCAAAAACCTTTGGTACCTCGCCTTTCATGGATCTTTTCTGAAAAACGGAAAACTTGTTGGTAAAGAAATTTGCGGAGAGAAAATTGTGTTTGGAAGAGATGCCAGTGGCAAACCCTTCGCATTGCGCGACAATTGCCCACATAGAGGTGTGCCGCTCTCTTATGGCTGGTTCAAAAATGATATGATTCAGTGTTGCTACCACGGGTGGCAATTCAATACGCAAGGCACTTGCACGGGCATTCCAGCCATGCCCCCTGATGCTACCTTCGACCCATCAAAAATAAAAGTATTCCAATATCCGGTGGTCGATATCAACGATACCATTTGGGTTTATATTCCTGAAAAGAAATTACCCGGCATACAACCTAAATTACCGCCACCAACCTTGGTTTTAAATGCCGATCAAAAATTTAAGCATGTAGAAACCGTAATGATGCCTGCTGATATCGATCACGCAGTGATTGGATTGATAGATCCTGCGCACGTTACGTTCGTTCATCAATCATGGTACTGGCGCTCAGCGAGCAAGTTAAAATTGAAGGAGAAAAAATTCGAACCAACCCCCATGGGTTTTAAGATGGTGCGTCATGCGCCTTCTGCCAATTCAAAAGGTTATGGAATCTTGAAAGGAGGGACCAGTACAGAGATCACGTTTGAAATTCCGGGAGTGCGCACCGAGCACATTCAGGTGGGAGCAAAGAACCAAATTGTTTCCATCACCTGCCTTACACCCATCAACGACAAGCAAACTGAACTCACGCATATTTTCTATACCGACATCGCGCTAGCAAATTTTTTATGGCTTCCATTGAAACGACTAGGCAAGCAATTTATCGGACAAGACTTGGGTGTATTCAATAAGCTCAATGAGGGGTTACAATCTAAACCAACGCTTTCCTTGATTGGCGAGCCCGATTTGCAAGCGAGATGGTATTATGAGATCAAGCGGTTGTGGGCCTTGTCGCAACAAAACAACGAGCCATTTGTAAATCCGGTAAAGGCCCAGACGTTGCATTGGGTGACGTAAAAAACTACAATCCTATTTGCAAATTGTATCCATTACCTTTTTATCAATTCTGATTTCCAGCTTTTGCGCCCGTGATAGATCTGCACAAGCTTGTTTCAATTGACCAAGTTTATGATAAGCCAACGCGCGATTGTAAAACGCCAACCCATAATCAGGATAATGTGTAATTGCAACGGTATAATCCTCAATAGCTTCTTTTAGTCGATTTAATTCAGCAAGGAGGTTTCCCCGGTTAAGCCACGCGCGCTCATAGTCACTTTTGAATATTATGGCTTGCGTGTAGTCTGCCATCGCACCTTCCATATTTTTTAGCTTCTCCTTTGTAATGCCACGGTTTAGCCAATTGTCCGGCTCGCCAGGCGCTAGCGAAATTGCCATATTGAAATCCGCCAAAGCACCTTTCCAATTTTTTGCCTTCATTCGGATGTAACCCCTTTCTTCGTAGGGGTATGGGATTGTCGGATTCTTCTCAATGGTTTCTGACAACAGTCGTTCAGCTTCCTTTTGATTGCCTTGGTAACCCGACAGCACAGCCAGATTATGGGCGGCCAACTGGTGATCCACATTTAATTGCAGTGCTTGCTTGTAATCTTGGATGGCGCCAAGGGTGTCACGAGAATATTGTTTTACTATGCCCCGATTCATCCAGTAATCAGCTTCTTTCCCGTTGACTTTAATGGCGGAATCTAGGTACGCGATTGCCTGTTTATAGCTCTTCATCCGCCAGTCGATCAACCCCAAATAATTCAAGTAACTGGCTTTCATTCCGCTCTGGATGGTCATCACTTTATTGGCAACTCCAGCCTGATCGGCTTGAAAGAACACGGTGTTGGTTTCCCCACCTGGACTTTTTAGCAGTTTGATAAAATCCTCCTTTGAAGCCGCCCATTGCCCATAATTGTACCTAAGTACAGCCCGAGAGAAGAGAACTTCCATATTCTCAGGCTTGGATTCTAGAAAAATATTGTAGTCAGTGAGTGCTCCTTTTGGGTCGCCCAGTTTCTCCTTGGTGAAACCACGAGAATGGTAGGCATCCCAGAAATAGGGATCTAACCGAAGGCATTCGTTAAAGTGGGCGAGGGCGGTTTTATAGGCTTTGTTTTGGATCGCCTTTTCGCCAAGTTGAAATAATTGACTGGGTTGAAGTTTACTGCTTGAAGATTGACCACAAAGTTGATAGCTTACAAGTGCAAACAATAGAATCAGCCCATGAAGGGAGAAGCTGACCGGAACTGGCTGTTGGAGGTTCATGATAATTAAAAAATGATTATAAAAAAATCCAACTATTTTTCATTTTTTCTGTTTTAAAGTTATGGAAGCTACAAAAAAATCAAAAGCTAAAAAATTGGATTCTGTCTCTGCTCAAGCGATCCAGCTCGCTTATCGCGAATACTTACTGACTGAAGGCAAGCAACCCGCATCTGTTTTTAAATTTTGCAAAGAAAATCGAATGACAGAAGTGGAATTTTACGCCCATTTCGCCTCGTTCGAGGCAATTGAAAAAGCAATTTGGCAAGGATACTTGGCTGACACCAAAAAGCGACTAGAATCGGACGAGGCATTTGTTCAATTCTCTTCTAGGGAAAAAATATTGACTTTCTATTTTTCATTGGCAGAGTTGCTCAAAACCGATAGAAGTTTTGTACTCCATCAACTGAAGTCAGTTAAAAATCCTGCTTCAACACCCGTGTTCTTAAAAGGCTTTAAGGCGAGTTTTGAAGAATGGATCAATAGCGTGCTGAATGAGGGCAAGGGCACAGGAGAAATTGCCAAGCGTCCTTACCTTGACGACCGATATTCCCGTCTGTTCTGGACCCATTTGATGTTTATCTTAAAATTTTGGGCTAAGGATGAAAGTCCCAACTTCGAGAAGACCGATGTAGCGATCGAGAAATCGGTAACTTTAGCTTTTGATCTTATTGGCAAAGGTGTTTTGGACAGCGCTCTTGACTTTGGAAAATTCCTCTACCAAAATTCAAAGAACTAGGTTTTAATTTCACTAAACATGACAGCGCGTTTTGGCGTCTCGGCATGAAAACACAACGAATGGCAAAAGTAAAAGAGCAGGAAAGTATTCCGGTAACTAAGGTTCAACGAGCAACTAAATTCATTACTACCGGAGCGAGGATAGGGGGAAATTATCTGAAACATTACGGCAAAAAGCTGGTCAACCCTGAGTTGACGAAAGACCAACTGCACCAAGACAATGCCTCCGATATCTATAAATCATTAAGTCAGTTAAAAGGCAGTGCGCTGAAAATCGCCCAGATGCTGAGCATGGACAAAAACTTGCTGCCCACAGCCTACCAAAATCAATTTGCTTTGGCGCAATACAGTGCGCCTCCGTTATCCTATCCGTTGGTGGTGCGAACGTTTGAAAAGTATTTTAAAAAACGCCCCAACGAAATCTTTGATACGTTCACACAGTCCGCCCGCAATGCCGCCTCTATGGGACAAGTCCATGAGGCTACATTGAAAGGAAAAAAACTGGCAGTAAAAATTCAATACCCAGGCGTGGGCGACAGCGTTAAAAGTGATTTGGCAATGGTAAAGCCCATTGCTTTGCGCATGTTTAACCTCAATGCCTCAGAATATGACGAGTATATCCTAGAGGTGCAAACTCGAATGCTGGAAGAGGCAGATTACTCCTTGGAGCTTGAAAGGTCAATGAATCTTTCAGTCCGGTGCAAGGACATTCAAAACTTAGTCTTCCCCACTTATTACCCTGCGTTTTCGAGCGATAAAATCTTGACCATGGATTGGTTGGAGGGCAAGACATTGGGAGAATTTCTAAAGACAGAGACGTTGTCTAAAGTAGAAGCCAATAGAATTGGGCAAGCCATGTGGGATTTCTATCATTTTCAAATCCATCAATTAAAAGAGCTTCATGCCGATCCACATCCCGGAAACTTTATCATCACCAAAGAAAAAAAGTTGGGCATCATTGATTTTGGTTGTGTGAAAGTAATCCCCGCTGACTTTTATCCGCAATATTTTCAATTGCTTGAAAAAGACATCTTGCAAGACAACGCCAAACTGGAAAAGGCTTTTTACGAGTTACGCTTTATTTATGAAGATGATTCTGCCAAAGACAAAAAATTCTTTATTGAAATATTCGCTCAACTGGTAGAACTTTTAGGACGCCCGTTCCGAACCAAAGAATTTGATTTTGATGACAAGGCTTACTTTGAGTCAATCTATTTATTTGGTGAGAGGTTATCCAAACTAAAAGAACTTCGTGAGTCGAAAAAAGCAAGAGGGGTGAAGCACGCCATTTACATCAATCGCACGTATTTTGGTCTTTACAATTTACTGCACGATCTGAAGGCAAAGGTGAACACCGCTTCGTGGGTGCCGTTCTAACTTTTTTATGCGACTTTTCTTGAACCTCCCCGGTCGCGCCAGCGGATTTTTTAGTGATGCGCACGTTTTAAAAAAACTGGTTTTTGGCAATGTAGGCGGAGTAGAGCCGCGCCCTTCATGCGTTGGATTATAGTGTTGGTTTTGCTGTTAAGTCAGAAGTAGACGTGTGGTCATATCTCACTTGTTGAATAGTTGCCTTGAAAAATAGCGAGCGGATTTTTGGCCGGATTAATTGTATCTATCAATTGTTCGCCATCGATAGCTGAAAACCTCCATCTCATGGCCGAAATGACCCTCTTGGCAATGCCGTTGGCTAGCGATTGCCAGAGTTTGAGACGCTGAAAAGACAGGCCGCTGAGTTGATCAAACCGAAAAGCCGATAACGTCTAAGATTTAGTTCTTCGGTCAAAAAAAATTAATCTTTTGGATTAATGAACTTCCAAGTTATCTTTGAGCTTCGTTTTAAAGAAGGTCTGGTAGTTCAGCTGGTTAGAATGCCTGCCTGTCACGCAGGAGGTCGCGGGTTCGAGTCCCGTCCAGACCGCCAAAAAGCCCCCGATATTTGGGGCTTTTTTTATTGTTGGATATCCAACTATTTATTGTTTTAAATTTCTGTTAAATTTGCACTTCCCAAAATTGACCAACGCGCGGTACGAATGACTCTATTGGAATTTGAGAAGCCCATCGCTGAACTGGAAAGTAAATTGGCTGACATGAAGCAACTTTCGGACGATAGCGATGAAAATATAACCAAAGCAATCCAAGCGCTTGGCAAAAAAATTACCGAACTCAAGAGAGAGACGTTTGATAATCTTACCGGATGGCAAAGAGTACAATTATCTCGCCACCCAGATAGGCCTTACACGCAGGATTACATCTACGAAATCACATCCGATTTCATAGAGTTGCACGGAGATCGCAACGTAGCAGATGATAAGGCCATGATAGGCGGGCTTGGAACAATTGAAGGCCAGACCTTTATGATGATTGGCCAGCAAAAAGGTAGGAATACGAAGCAGCGGCAAATGCGAAATTTCGGGATGGCCAATCCAGAAGGCTATCGTAAAGCGCTGCGCTTGATGAAGATAGCCGAGAAGTTTAATAAGCCGATCATTACTTTTATTGATACACCGGGAGCCTTTCCGGGATTAGAAGCTGAAGAAAGAGGCCAAGGCGAAGCCATCGCCAGAAACCTGAAGGAGATGTTTATGCTTAAAGTGCCCGTGATCTGCATTATCATCGGTGAGGGCGCATCGGGCGGTGCGTTGGGCATCGCAATTGGTGACCGGGTTCTTATGCTTGAAAATACTTGGTACTCGGTCATTTCACCCGAATCATGTTCGTCTATTCTATGGCGTAGTTGGGACTACAAAGAGCAGGCGGCTGAAGTGCTAAAGTTAACAGCTAATGACATGCTCAAAAACAAACTCATTGATGGTATTATTCAGGAACCACTGGGAGGAGCTCATACCGACCTCAAGGCCATGGCTGCGGAAATCAAAAGAGTTGTATTAGAGGAATACCAACAACTTTCAAAACTGACACCACAGGAGAGAATTAATCAACGAATTGATAAGTTCTGTGCGATGGGGGTCGTTAAGGAATAGTGCTATTTTTTCTCAGCGTTTATTAAATAAAAAAACCTTCTTAGATCACCTTCTTTATTTAACTTGATCGATTCCTTCGCTAACATAGGCTCTATTTTCATCGATGGCATATCATATTGTAAGGCAGTAAACGAATTTTTATTTTTGATTTGATAGACATCATTCTTCACCAAATAAAAGTATTCATTTTTCTTAATGATTTTGCTGTCTTTGCTTCCTACATTCAACGCAGGGCTAAAATTGGGGCGCAGTATTTCCAGATAGGTTTTCTTCAGCAGCGGTCTTTCGGCTTCCACAAGCACTTCAAAAAAGCCCTCAAGCGGCACGCCATTAAGCTTGTATTCGCGCGCATTTATCATCAATCGACTTGCTTTGGTTAGCGAGTCAATCCATATCATGTTCTTAACTTTCTTTCCGGGCAGTATTTTTACGCCACTTTGAAGACGGAATTCAAACTCGTTGTTATTGATATCGTATCTTATCAAGTAATTATTAACCAAATTATCATTCTCATACATTTGTAAAGAAGCCTGGCTCCACCGGAAATCCAGATATACATCGCCTAGGGTTTTGCTGGTCTCGTGTGATGAGATTGGAAAAAAATTATCACCCGGAGTCAATCGGTACGAGCCAAGTTGGTTGAGTAAATTAGCCGATCGTACATTATTGTTGATCGTAGGGGTTTGACTGGAACATTCAGATAAAATCAAGAAGAAAAAGAAAACCGCAGCTATTATCTTCATCACATAGATTTTTTGCTAAATTAAAACCGCGAAGCATCAAAAACAAGCACTCAGTAACTACAGAATGAAACTACTGCCAATTGAAACGGGGAAATTTAAGCTAGATGGAGGCGCCATGTTTGGGGTAGTTCCAAAGTCAATTTGGAATAAGTTAAACCCCGCTGACGAGAACAATATGTGCAGTTGGGCGATGCGGTGCTTGTTAATCGAGGATGGGGATAGACTAATCTTGATTGACAATGGGCTAGGTGACAAACAAGATAAAAAATTTTTCAGCTTCTATGCCCTTCATGGGGATGATTCGCTGTTAAAATCCTTGCACGCTGCCGGATATTCTGCAGACGATGTGACCGATATGTTTCTGACGCACTTACATTTTGATCATTGTGGGGGCGGAGTTAAACGCGTAAATGATAAACTCCAACTTACATTTCCCAATGCCACCTATTGGAGCAATGCAGACCATTGGCAATGGGCAACAAAACCGAACGCACGGGAGAAGGCAAGTTTCTTGCATGAAAATATTTTGCCAATGCAAGAAAGTGGATGTCTAAAATTTATCTCTGCCGAGCAACCTTTTCCCATTCCTGGGTTTGATATCTTTTATGCATCAGGCCACACAGATAAAATGATGATCCCAAAAATCAATTACAAAAATAGGGTAATTTGTTTTATGGCGGATCTTCTACCGTCCGCTGCGCACGTGCCACTGCCATATGTGATGGGATATGATACACGGCCGCTGTTGACCATGACTGAGAAAGAAGCGTTTCTAAAGGAAGCAGCCGAAAAAAACTATGTTTTGTTTTTAGAACATGATCCGATTCATGAATGTTGCACTGTCAAGCAAACAGATCGCGGAATCCGGTTGGATCAAACATTTCAATTGAAAGATATTTTATGAAATTAGGATTGGTGTTATCGGGTGGCGGAGCAAGGGGATTTGCACATATCGGTATTCTTAAAGCCCTCGATGAAATGGGAGTTCATTTTTCGGTGGTATCCGGCACGAGTTCCGGAGCAATTGTTGGTTCTCTTTATGCTTACGGCTATTCGCCTGACGAAATTTTTTTCATGATCAAGTCCTTGAGTATTTTCAAGTCGGTCCGTCCCGCATGGACGTGGGCTGGATTGCTCCGTATGGACGGGCTGCAACGGCTTTTGTTTTCGCACATGCCCGAAAATAGTTTTGAAAAATTGAAGTTGCCTCTCACCATCGCGGCCACCGAAATCAGAAAAGGAAGAATCGAATATTTCAGCTCGGGCGAATTGATACCCGCCATCTTAAGTTCTTGTAGCATTCCAGCGGTATTCAACCCGATAGCATTCAATGGTAACCTATATGTGGATGGGGGGCTGTTTGACAATTTACCGGTGAGACCAATACGGGACAAATGCGACCGAATTGTTGGTCTGCATTGCAATCACATAACCCCGGAGTTTGACCCAAACAGTTTGCGCACCGTAATCGAGCGAAGCTTGTTGATGGCCATCAATGCAAATACGCAAAACAGCAAAGGAATGTGTGACGTTTTCATTGAGCCTCCCAACTTAAGTAAATTCGGGAGTTTTGATTTTGGCAAAGCGCAGGAGATATTTAACCTTGGTTATAAGTTTACCAAAAGTAATTTTATGCCACATCATTTTCAATTTGCAAATCCATGAGTTCGTTGAGTTTCAAAGAAGAAATTTTGCAGGGTATTCCAATAGAATTGCCTCCACCCCAAGGGTATGATGGAACCGTCAGCCACGCGCCTAAGCGAAAGGATATTTTGTCGATCGAAGAAAAGAGATTGGCACTCAAAAATGCTCTTCGCTATTTTCATCCCCGCCATCATGAAATATTAGCTGCTGAATTTTACGAGGAGTTGCAAAAGCATGGGCGCATCTACATGTTTCGTTTTCGGCCTACGTATGAAATGAAGGCCAGACCAATTGACGAGTATCCTTTTCTGTCTTTGCATGCGGCTGCCATTCAATTGATGATTCAAAATAATTTAGACCCTGCAGTCGCGCAGCATCCACATGAGTTGATTACGTATGGGGGCAACGGAGCCGTGTTTCAAAACTGGGCGCAATATCTTCTTACGATGAAGTACTTGGCCATCATGAATGATACGCAAACGCTGCACATGTATTCGGGGCACCCAATGGGTTTGTTCCCATCATCTGCGGACGCACCGCGGGCAGTGATTACCAACGGCATGATGATTCCTAATTATTCCAAGCCCGATGATTGGGAAAGATTCAATGCACTCGGTGTTACCCAATACGGACAGATGACGGCCGGTAGCTACATGTATATCGGCCCACAGGGAATTGTTCATGGCACCAACATCACTATTTTAAATGCAGGGAGGAAAATTTCGAAACAAGGTGAAGGCTTGGCTGGAAAAATCTTCGTTACCTCTGGCCTTGGCGGGATGAGTGGGGCGCAACCAAAGGCAGGGAATATTGCTGGATGCATAACCGTGATCGCGGAAGTAAATAAGAAGGCAACCGAAAAGCGCCATCAGCAAGGGTGGGTAGACGAAGTGGTTTATGATTTAGATTCATTAGTTACCCGAGTACTATCCGCGAAAGTGAAAAAAGAGATCGTATCCATTGCCTATCAGGGCAATATTGTAGCTGTGTGGGAGCGGCTGGCAGAGGAAAATATTTATGTCGACCTCGGCTCCGATCAAACCTCCCTGCACAATCCTTGGGCGGGCGGATACTATCCTGCTGGGCTGAGTTTTGATGAAGCAAATGAATTGATGGTAGAGAATCCTATCGAGTTCAAAAACCACGTTCGGCAATCGCTAAAGCGCCAAGCCGCTGCCATTAACTTGCACGCATCCCGTGGCACTTATTTTTTTGATTACGGAAACGCATTTTTGCTAGAGGCTTCTCGTGCAGGTGCTGATGTAATGGATGGTGATGGCATTCGATTTAAGTATTCATCTTACGTGCAAGATATTATGGGCCCCATGTGTTTCGATTACGGTTTCGGTCCGTTCCGATGGGTGTGTTCATCGGGTAAGCAAGAAGATTTGGACTTTACGGACGGGCTTGCCGGTAATGTGTTATCCGAGATTTTAAAATCAGCGCCCGAAGAAATCCATTCGCAATTGAAAGACAATATTCATTGGATAAAATCCGCGAAAGCGAACAATTTGGTGGTGGGATCGAAGGCAAGAATTTTGTATGCCGATGCCGAAGGCAGGATGAAAATTGCAGAAGCGTTCAACCAAGCGGTGAAAAATAGAGAGATAGGGCCAATTGTTTTAGGGAGAGACCACCACGATGTTTCAGGAACGGACAGCCCTTATCGCGAGACTTCAAACATCTATGATGGCTCACAATTTACCGCAGACATGGCGATACATAATGTCATTGGTGATTCTTTTCGAGGAGCCACTTGGGTTTCCATCCACAACGGAGGTGGTGTTGGTTGGGGAGAAGTAATCAACGGAGGTTTTGGATTGCTTTTAGACGGCTCTGCGGATGCTTCGCGAAAACTAAAGAACATGTTGCACTTTGACGTGAACAATGGCATTGCAAGAAGGGCGTGGGCGCGTAATAGTGGGGCGATAAGTTCGATTGAACGGGCACAATCAAAAAGCAACGGGTTAGACATCACCGTTCCTTACCTCACTGATCCAATTCTACTTAAAAAAATTATCTAATTGCGTCCGCTGTTTCTATTGATCTTCAAATGGATGGGTTGGAAAACGAAAGGCGCGTTTCCCACAGACGTTCCTAAATACATTGTAGCGGTTGCTCCACACACTAGCAGTTGGGATTTTGTAATCGGTGTATTGGCTCGAAGTGTATTAGGAGTTAAACATGCAAAATTCATTGGTAAGAGTTCATTGTTCAGGGCACCTTTTGGTTGGTTTTTTAAATGGGTAGGAGGCTATCCAATTGATCGATCGGGGTACCATGATGTGACCGATCAAATTACTGATTTGTTTAATCGCCACGAAAAATTTGCTTTGTGCATGGCACCCGAAGGAACGCGCAAAAAAGTGGACAAACTTCGTACTGGTTTTTATTACATCGCTAGAAAGGCCAACGTACCCATCGTACCTGTAGGTTTTGATTTTGCGAAAAAGACAGTTGTTGTTCGGGCACCCTTTTACACCACAAATAATTTTGAGAGCGATATGGAAGAGTTGATGAAATTTTACCGAACGATAGAAGGTAGGAACCCGGCCTTAGGGTTCGATTGAAAGATCTTACTTCCAAATTTTTAATTACCTTTGTTTTCATAAACCGAATAACATGAAAAAAATAATTATTTTGTCGCTATTTGCTTTTAGTAGCATGGAATCGTTCGCGCAAATCCGCGCAGATTTTGGGCTCAAGGGAGGCTTAAATTTCTCTGGCCTTAATTCTGTTAATTCTTCTTCATTGCAAACCACTTATAGCAATAGAACCGGCTATCATTTTGGTGCTTACTTTATGATTAAGATTACCAAATTTGCGATCCAGCCCGAGGTTTTATTTTCGCGCCAAGGGCAGACTTATAAAATTCCCTCTGTATCGGGCGACCTAACTTCAAACTTCGATTACATCAACATTCCTATTATGCTTAAATTTTATTTAGCTGGTGGGTTAAACTTGCAGGCGGGCCCTCAATTTGGTTTTCTTTCAAGCGCCACTGGTGATGTAATCAATACTGTAAATGGCGTGGCCACAAACACGACATCTGGAGCGAATCTCTCAAGTTTTGTAAAGTCATCAGATGTTTCTCTCGCAGTAGGTGCAGGCTGGGATTTACCTTTCGGCTTAAATATTACGGCCAGATACAATATCGGCTTATCGGATATCAATCAAAGAACGGGGGGTCTAGTTCCCCCCGTGGGGCAAATATCTTCCTTGGGAACTGCCGAGGCAAAAAGCCAAGTGATTCAGATTTCTGTTGGGTATCGATTTTTTAAAATAGGAAAGTAGACTTATTTCACAATTTCAAAAGCCAATCTTTACTCGAAGATTGGCTTTTGCTTTTATATTTTACCCGTGATTCCTTCCTACCGGCAAGCGCTCGATTACTTATACGCCAACCTTCCCATGTATCAACGGGTGGGTGCTGCGGCTTACAAAGCAGATTTGTCGAATACAATTTTACTGTGCGAGGCACTGGGCAACCCTCAAAATAAATTCAGGAGCATTCATGTGGCCGGAACAAACGGAAAGGGTAGTAGCTCTCACATGCTCGCGGCCATTTTACAAACGGCAGGGTATAAAACCGGTCTCTATACTTCTCCGCACCTGAAAGAGTTTACCGAGCGAATTCGAATCAATGGAAAAGAAATCGACAAAAATTTTGTCGTGGACTTTGTAAAGCGGATCAAATCATCCATCGAAAATATCAAACCTTCTTTTTTTGAAATCACGGTGGCGATGGCTTTTGATTATTTCGCAAAACAAAAAGTGGATGTTGCAGTGATTGAAGTTGGCTTGGGCGGCCGGTTGGATTCAACGAATATGATCACGCCATTGGTTTCGTTGATCACCAATATCAGTTGGGATCATCAAGATTTGTTGGGTGATACCCTTCAAAAGATTGCCTTTGAAAAAGCGGGAATAATAAAGCAAACTGTTCCTGTTGTGGTCAGCGAGCGAAACCAAGAGGTGGATGAAATCTTTCGGACAAAATCAAACGAAGAACAAAGCCAGCTTTATTTCGCGTCTGACTTGTGGAAAATAGATTCTATTTCGGAGGGAGTTTATCAAGTTCAAGATCCATCGAAAACAGTTGAGCTTACCCTCGACTTGATGGGCGTTTATCAACGCAAAAACCTTGGGGGAGTACTTCAAGTAGTAGAATTGCTAAACGGAAAGGGCTTCAATATCTCTCAGGAGGCAATTCGGATCGCTCTTGAGAATGTTACAACTATAACGGGTCTAAAAGGGCGCTGGCAAAAGTTATCGCACCAGCCGCTCGTAATTTGCGATACGGGTCATAACGAAGCGGGAATCCGAGAAGTAGTTGCTCAAATACAAGCTCAGAAATTTGAAAAGCTATTTATTGTTTTGGGTTGCGTGAAAGACAAAGACCTGAGTTCGGTTCTTTCTCTTTTACCCGTGGATGCCTACTATTTTTTTTGTCAAGCAAAAATTCCACGTGCGTTGGACGCAATTGAGTTATCCAATCGTGCCGCTGTTTTCGGTTTGAAAGGCGAGGTGATATCAGATGTAAATGAAGCCATAGGTACTGCTCGTAAAAAAGCAACACCAAACGATTTTATTTTTGTAGGTGGAAGTACGTTTATCGTAGCTGAAATCGAAAATTTGTGATTTGTAAGATGTTTTATTCGCGCACCTTTCTGCGGTAAGCACGTCCGTGGCATAATAGTATGAAGAGTAAGTTAAAACGATTTGAAATAATTGCCGGGCGCGATAATGTGATTGAGCCGGGGAAGGAATTGTTCAATACAATTAAGGGCAAATGGAGCGAGGAATATTTTAAAAACGATCGCCCGATCACCCTCGAACTAGCTTGTGGTAGGGGAGAGTATTCAGTTAATTTAGCTCGACAATTTCCTGATCGAAACTATATCGGCATAGACAAAAAAGGCGACCGCCTTTGGAAGGGTAGTACCTGGGCGGTAGAAGACGGGTTGAAGAATGTGGCTTTACTCCGTACGGATATCTTGTTTATCGAAAGTTTTTTTGAAGCAGGTGAGGTGGATGAAGTCTGGTTGACCTTTCCAGATCCACTTCCGCGAAAGCGAGATGCGAAAAGACGATTGTCAAGTGCGCGCTATTTAGACATGTACAAAAAAATTCTACAGCCCAACGGATACTTTCGATTTAAGACCGATAATACTGACCTCTTCAACTTCACGTTGGAGGAACTCAGCTATCGAAATGACATACAGGATTTTGAGTATACCCATGATTTGTATCAATCCGCTCTTCGACCCGAGTGCTACGACATCAAAACAAAATACGAAGAGATGTTTTCTGCTCAGGGCGAACTGATCAAGTATCTTCGATTCAAATTCAGCCATTAAATCAAGTTAACATTCACATAACATTTTGGTAATTTGTGTTTTGAGGCAAGGATGCATCATTTCGTATCTTTGAGTGTCTAAAGCCAAATGGGAAAAAAGAAACGGGAAGTAGAACTTGTTATTATTTCTGATGTCCATTTAGGCACCTACGGCTGCCACTCCGAGGAGCTTCTCCGTTACCTCAAATCCATTAAGCCCAAGCGGCTTATTCTCAATGGCGATATCATCGACATGTGGCAGTTTAGCAAGCGCTATTGGCCCAAGTCGCACATGCAAGTGGTGAAGCACATTACCAGCCTGTTGGCCAAGGGAACAAAGATCACTTACCTCACGGGTAATCATGACGAGATGCTCCGAAAATTTGCGGGCTTTAAGTTAGGTTCATTTCAAATTGCAAATAAAAAAGTCCTGTCCCTCAATGGACAGTCTGCTTGGATTTTTCATGGCGATGTTTTTGACGTGACAATGCAATATTCTAAGTGGTTAGCAAAGATGGGCGCCATTGGTTATGATATGCTGATTGTCATTAATTCTTTCGTAAACTTCATTTTGAAAAGCGTAGGGCGCGGAAAAATTTCACTCTCTAAACGAGTAAAAGACAGCGTAAAACAGGCAGTTAAATTCATCAACAATTTTGAGCAAACCGCTGCTGACATTGCCATCTCCAACGGGTACAAATACGTAATCTGCGGCCACATCCATCAACCCGAAATGAGGAAGATAACAACAGAGAAAGGAGAGGTTATGTATCTCAATTCCGGAGATTGGGTAGAGAACCTTACTTCGTTAGAGTACCACCAGAGCGTTTGGAAAATCTATCGGTATAGCGAAGACTTGGTTGCGCAAAAGATTAAACTTTCAAAACACGCCCGCAATACATTAGATAATGACGAGATTTTTCGAGACCTTGTCAATGAGTTTGTCTCCAAGAAAAAATGAAAATTCTGTATGCGATCCAAGGAACCGGCAATGGACACCTGAGCCGGGCGGTTGACATTATTCCGGAACTTAGAAAATATGGAAATCTAGATTTATTTGTAAGCGGGGCACAGGCAGAGATTGTATTGCCGTATCCAGTAAAGTACAAATCGAAAGGGCTAAGTTTCTATTTTGGGAAAAGTGGCGGAATCAATTTTTTTAAAACTTTTCAAAAAAATAGCACTAAAGATTTTATTAAAGAAATAAAGAATTTCCCTGTAGAAGACTATGACTTGGTGGTAAATGATTTTGAACCGATTTCTGCTTGGGCGTGCAAGAAGAAAGAGGTACGATGTGTATCACTCAGTCACCAGTCAGCGCTACTGTCAAAGAAATCACCCCGCCCAAAAATAGTAGATCCATTTGGCGAATGGATGATTCGCAATTATGCTCCGGTGAAAAAATACATTGGCTTTCATTTTGAGGAGTATGACAAGAACATTTTTACCCCGGTGATTCGTGCGGCTATCCGGCAAGCCAGGCCTAAAGACTTAGGGCATTACACCGTATACCTTCCTGCCTACGATGATAAAAAATTGGTACAGCGTCTGGTGAAGATATCAAAAGTGAAATGGCACATCTTTTCAAAGCATACCAAAAGTGCCTATCACGTGGGGCGCGTATCGGTGTATCCCGTCAGCGGAGCAGATTTTGTAGAAAGTATCGTGACTAGTTCCGGTGTGATTTGTGGTGCTGGATTTGAAACCCCTGCGGAAGTCCTGCACATGCACAAAAAACTGTTGGTTGTGCCGATGAAAAGTCAATATGAGCAACACTGCAATGCCGCTGCCCTGCGAAAACTCGGGGTGCCGATTCTAAAGAAAGTAAAGAAGAAATCGATAAAAAAAATTGAACAGTGGATTGAAGAATCTAAACCGCTAGACATATCTTTTCCTGACATTGCTTCAATTGCCGTGGAGAAATTGATCACCAAGTACGGTGCTGATTGACGTTAATTCGTTAACGCTGCAATAAAAGTGGTGTAATATCTGCTCGCTATCTTACCCGCGAAATGGCGGGAAGAACACATCGCATATTAGTAGTAGATGATGACCCAGACATCCTTGATTTACTCAGCTATAATTTGAGCAGGGAGGGATTCAAAATCAAATCTGTTGAAAGTAGCAAAGATGCACTAGCTACGTCTATTAAGTTCAGCCCCGATCTGATCATATTAGACATCATGATGCCTGCACCTACAGGCATAGAAATATGCAAGCAACTTCGAAGCCTTGCAAAGTTTAAAGAAACTTACATTTTTTTCTTGACGGCCAGATCAGAACATTATTACCAAGATGCTGCGTATGACACAGGGGGAGATGATTTTATTGAAAAAATTATCGGTCTTCGAGCCCTTACCAATAAAGTTGTTACAGTCTTGAAGGAAGACTTCGTGATTAGAAAAAGCGTGGCTTCTTTGGTCGCAGGCAATCTGGTCATTCAACGCAAGACGGGTTTGGCCTATCTAAGTGGAAATCCGATTAAGCTATCAAAACCTGAATTCGATATTCTTTTCTTCTTCGCTCAAAATCCCATGAAGGTGATTTCACTGGACAAACTAGTGTGTAACATTTGGGG
>Ga0163155_10001638_pt1 | contig 26715 bp, 27 predicted proteins | sample OliLakLV19SP4G1_FD_148611 | JGI IMG/M metagenome (GOLD analysis project Ga0163155, IMG submission 148611) | Freshwater microbial mat bacterial communities from Lake Vanda, McMurdo Dry Valleys, Antarctica - Oligotrophic Lake LV.19.SP4.G1 | ecosystem: Environmental > Aquatic > Freshwater > Lake >... | reverse complement strand
CCCGGCGCATCGGTCCGGGCGCCGGCCCGATGCGCCGGGTTTCAACCGTTTTCCTGAGGCGCAGCGACGGGTCCACCGCGCCGCTTTCCGCCAATCAATTTCGTCTCGCCGTCGGCGCGCGCGATCTGAAATCCATGCAGTTTGAACAGGTCGTCGATACCGGCAGCGCCATCGAATTCACCGGCGGCGGCTTCGGGCACGGCGTGGGCCTATGCCAGTGGGGCAGCCAGGGCATGGCGCTCGGCGGCTATAACCATTTACAAATTCTCGGCAAGTATTACACCGGCGCCGCCCTCAGCAAGATCTACTGATGCCGCCAGCCGCGCTCCGTCGTGCAGGCTTCTAGCCTGCGAGTCCGTGTAGTTCCCATCGAGAGTCGCAGGCTAGAAGCCTGCGCGACGATATCACGGCGCCTTGCGTGGCGTGGGCGTTTTCCGCTCTCGCTTGGGCCGCTCATTCGGATCGCGCTGATTCACCACCAAGGGCGGACACAGCGCGCAATAAAACGCACGCAGCGCATCCATGTATTCGCGCGCATTGCTGCGGGCGATGTCGTTGTGCCCGCTCTGCGGCATCTCCACCATAGCTTTCGCTAACCCTGATCTTGATTTCTGCGGAGCCGCCGTGAAAAGCTCTTTCGCGATCTCCAGCGTTACCAACGAATCCTTCGAACCGTGTATCATCAGGATCGGACAGGTCACCTTGCCGATGCGCTCGACAGACGGAAAGCGGGATGTCAGCAGCAGTGACACCGGCACAAACGGAAACTGCCGCGAAGCCGGCGCGCTCAGCCGCGTAAATGTCGCTTCAGTGATCAACCCCGCCGGAACCGTACCCTCGGCACACAGTTCAGCCGCGAGCCGGATCGCCACTGCGCCGCCGAGCGATTCGCCGTGAAGCACGATGTTGTTCGCGGACACGCCCTGCTGGATCAGGAAATCCCAAGCCGCCCGAGCATCTTTCGCCAGCCCTTCTTCGCTTGGCGAGCCCTCGCTGTCTCCGTAGCCGCGGTAATCGAAACAGACCGCGTGCACGCCCTGCCCGATGATGCGCTGAAATGCAGGCGTGCGATCCGCGCGATTGCCCGCGTTCCCGCAGAAAAAAAGATCGACCAGGAATGCTTTCGGCAGGTCCAGAGTCACCGCCTCTTTCTCACCACGGCTGGCCACGTGCCAGCCTTTCAGTGTCACGCCGTCGCTCGTGCGGGTCTCAATGGCGCGCGCCTGCGTGCGGCCGAAACCGTTGTCCTGAGGAGACACAGCCGCTTCCACGGTTGGGTGAAACACAAAGCGGTTCTGAAAAATGAAAAGGACCACGCACAAAAAAACATACGCGCCGAAAATATAGATCACGCTGCGCCTCGCGTAATACGGCCAACCCCGCGCCCGAGCAGACTCGGCCGGTTGCCCGGTCGCCGCTTGAGCAAATTTATCTGCTTGCGTTTGTGTCACAATAAATGGCTTTCTCAGTTGCTAAAGTACCGCGGGCGTCCCGCCCGCCAGTCTCCCGGCAGTAGTCCAACCCCCTATCCCTTAGACCGCCCGCGCACCCAGCGGTCACACAAGCGATTCCAGCGCGAGCTATGAAATAATTCACCCACCCTGTGGTATACTATTCTAGTGGAGGACAGGGCGTGTGGAAAAGGAAACCGGAATGACACGAACAAACGTCTCTATACATGATCTCCCGCCGGGCGTCACCATCCTGCCCCCCGAACGGACGATTACGTCGCGCGAAGAAAGTCGCGAAAGCGCGGTGCCCACTCCCGCACCCACGTTTCCGTGGCTTAAGATCGGCGTGCTCCTCTTAGTGATGCTGCTCTACACGGGTTCGCCGCTCGATCTCATTCCCGATCTCATCCCCATTGTCGGCTGGTTCGATGACCTGCTCGTCAATGCCGGAGTCTTCGGAATGATACTGCGCACTGTTTTTAAATTCTACGCGACCAAAAACATCGTGCGCCAAGCGACCACGAAAACGGTGCTTCGGTCGATGGCAACCCGCTCCGTTTTGGCCTGGCTATTCAACAAAAAATAATCGCTGAAAGTGTGCGGGCCTCTGCGCCCGCACACTTTCTAAAACTCGTCAGCGCCGCGTGCGGCATCCATCGATCCAGCGCGCCACATAAGTCAACGCGGCTCGCGCTTCCTTCAATTTGGGAAGCGCTCCGGGTTCAAGCGTCACCGGCCCGCGGTATCCGGCCTCGTAAAGCTGCTCGATAATATCTTCCCACGGAATCACGCCCTTGCCCATGCTGACGCATTCGGCCTCCACGCCTTTGCGCACGGCATCGCGCACGCGCACCGTCTTCAGCACCGGCAACACGTCCTCAAGGCTGTCCAGGCCCGAATCATCTCCCGCGCCAAAACAGAGCGCGACGTCCCAGTCCAGCCCCACGCATTTTGAGTCGAACCCGATCGCCTTGATCAGCGCCAGTGCTTCCGGCGCAGTGGCCGCGTGCGAATCGGGATGGATGCGCAGCATCACCTGGCAGTTCTCGCGTAGTGCCGCCGCAACAAACGCGCGCATCGCCATCAGATAGTCCACCGGCGGCAAGACGATCCCCTCTCCATCGTTGTCCTGGTCTGGATTTTCTTCGGGCGTTGCGGCATCGGTGCGAGGCGCATGAATCGACAGCAGCGGACTCTTCAATCGTTTTGAAATCTCAAAAAGCCGCGCGATCTCATCGGCGGACGGCGCTGCATTCAAAAAAAAATCGGTCGCCAGGGATGTGATGCGAAGCCGCCGAAAATTCACCGCCTTTTCCGCCACCGCCAGCCAGCGTTCATCGATCGCCGGCAATCGGTCAAAGCCCACTCCGCGCAATTCGAACTCCTTGCAATTCTGTTCGAGCAGCACTTCCAGAGCCGTATTCAGATCCGAGGAAATGTCATCCGTGGTAAATGAAAGTCGCATGAAATGTCCTGAGATTCCCCAACGTCAAAAAGAGCAGCAACGGCGTGTTGCCCGAACTAACTGAACAGCCGGCCCAGAATGCCCGCCGGTCCCTTGGGCTGTTTATCGGCCAGCACGCGTTCGATGTCTTCCGCCAGCGCCAGCGCCGTCGTGTACCGGTGAACAGGTTCCTTGTGAAGGCACGCCAGGATGATTCGTTCCACGCGGGCATCCATTGCCGCGTTCAATTCCATCGGCCGCTTCGGCGCAAGACTCATCGCCATTTGCAACGTTTTCCACGTCGTCTCGCCCTCGAACGGCGGCTTGCCTGTGAGGAGGTGGTACATGATTGCGCCCAGACTGTAAACATCACTCGCGGCGGTCAGCCTTTCCTCTTCGCCGCGCGCCTGCTCGGGACTCATGTAAGCGGGCGTGCCGATGATTGTCTGAACGCCGCTTTCGCTTGAATCGCCTTTGCGCCAGGCCAAGCCCCAATCCAGAACGTGCGGCTCACCCGCCATGTCCCGCAGAATGTTGCGCGGTTTGAGATCGCGATGGAAAATGCCCTTGCTGTGCGCAAAATGAAGCGCGCGGGAAACCTTGGCCGTCATCGCCAGCACTTCCGCCGGCTCCAGCGCGCGGCTTTTCAAAACCTGATCGAGTCCTAAACCGTCGATGAAATGAAAACTGAGATAAGGCACGCCGCCACATTCGCCGTGGCTTTGCAGCCGGACGATATGCGCGTGCTTGAGTTCCCGCAGAATCCAGGATTCGCGCGCGGCCACCCGCCGTTGCGCGGTCACGGAAATGCTCGCGACCGCGTAAAACACTTTCAGGGCCACGGCGCTTTTGTCGCGCGGATCGCGCGCCAGGTACACGGTCGAATGCTCGCCGCGCCAGATTTCCTTATCAATAATGTAGTCGCCAAACTGCCGCAACAATCGCTGCCGGCCTGTGGCATACATATCGGCACTGCTCATGGAATCTTTTTAACAGGATGCGCCCGAGGGGCAACCGGCCTTTCCCTCTCCCTGGAAGGCAGAGGGAACGGATCTATTCGAATTCCTGGCGGCTGATGGTGAGATGGTGTTTGAATTTCGCGTCGTCGGTCACGGGAAAATCGGAGCGCCAGTGCGCCCCGCGCGATTCTTCCCGCTTCAGCGCCGTGCGTAAAATCAGCTGCGCGCACGCCAGCATGTTCTGCAATTCCAGCCCGGCGACCGAGGTGAACTCTTCGGCGTAAACATATTTCTGCCAGAAATCGAGCATCTGCAAGGCGCTGCCCATCGTCTCGGCCTCGCGCACCAACCCCGCCGAACGGCTCACGAGGCTGCGCAGCGAATTGCGCACGTCGGTCACGTCCAGTGGCAGATTGTCTTTCGGCAACACCGGACGCACCCACTTATCCGGAAACGTCGGCTGCGATCCGGCCGCCAATTGGATCGCCTGCTTGCCGGCTTCATGACCGAATACGAGGCCATCCAATAAAGAATTAGAGGCGAGCCGGTTGGCGCCATGCACGCCCACGCTGGCCACTTCGCCCGCCGCAAGAAGGCGTTTCACATCGGTGCGCGTCAGCATGTCCGTGCGAATTCCGCCCATCATGTAATGGCACGCGGGCCGAACGGGGATGCGGTCCTTGGTCGGATCGAGACGGTACTGCGCCAGCGTCTTGACCAGATTCGGAAAGCGCGTGCGGATCATCTCGGGATCCAGATGCGCCATCGATATGAACATGTTGGTCGCGCCGGTTTTGGCCATCTCGTTGAAGATGCCGCGCGCGACAATATCGCGCGGCGCCAGTTCAGCGCGTTCATGCGCACCGACCATGAACCGTTCGCCTTTGTAATTGATGAGATGGCCGCCTTCACCGCGGACGGCTTCAGTGATCAGATGCCGTTTCGCACCGGCCAGGTACAGCGACGTGGGATGAAACTGGACAAACTCCATGTCTTGCAGCGTCGCGCCGGCCCGGAATGCGATCGCCATCCCGTCACCGGTGGCGACGTCGGGGTTGGTTGTCTCGCGGTAAATCTGGCCCAATCCGCCTGAGGCCATGATGGTTGCTTTGGCTTCTATTTTCTGAAATTTCCCGCTCTTCACGTCGAGCGCCACGACGCCGTAACAGACGCCGTTTTTATGGAGAAGATCGACGGCGAAATTGTCTTCCAGGATCGTGATATTGGGATGATTGCGAATGCGCGAGATCAGGCTATTTTCAATGGCCCGGCCCGTCGCGTCGCCTTCCGCATGAATCACGCGGTGATGCGAATGCCCGCCTTCAAGCGTGAACGCGATCTCCCCGTTCTCACGATCAAACGGCGTTCCCCACGCGATTAATTCTTTGACGCGCACGGGACCTTCCGTCACCAATTTACGAACAGCGTCCTCATCGCAAAGCCCAGCACCGGCCACGAGCGTGTCCTGCAGATGCCCTTCCGGATCGTCGCTGGGATCAAGCGACACGGCCACGCCGCCTTGCGCGTAATACGTGTTGGACTCTTTAAGTTCACTTTTTGTAACGAGCAGAACCGACGTCTCCTCGGCTGCTACAAGCGCCGCGGATATCGCGGCAATGCCGGAACCGACAATGACGACATCCGGCGAAAAGGACGGAATTCGCCGGAGATCAAGCTCAATGAGATATTGTTCTTTCACGCGATGAAGGCAGTGCCTCTCCTTTATATGGATCACCTTAGCGGAATTTTAGATTTGTGTAAAACGCAAACGGAATCACTGCTGAACTCGGTTGCACATTGTTTCGAATATTTTATCATCCCTCGCGTCAGCACTAACAGTTCAACAAGGAACCGGAGGGTTAGCTGTGTCACGAGTCGCCTGTCTTCTTCTCGCTGCCTGCTTTGTTTCATCTCTATCGATCGCGGCTGAAATGCCCGGTGACGTGGGCGCCCAAGTTGCAAAACTGAAAGACGCTGATCCCAAAGTGCGGCAAAAAGCCGTCGCTGAGCTTGGGAAAATGGGTGCAAAAGCCAAGCCCGCGATTCCCGCCATCCTCGAACTTCAGAACGATAAGACCACGTGGGTGATGACCAAGAGCCTCATGGCGCTGAAGGATATCGGCGCGGACGAGTCGGTCGCCAAGGCCATCAAACCGCAGCTCGCGAAGTTCCCCGACATTCGTTCGCTCGCCGTGGATATTTACGTGAGCATGGGAGACAAGGCCACTCCCACGCTGATCGAAGCGCTGAAAGACGAGACCACCGCGGAGGGAGCCTGCGAAGCGCTGGTGCAACTGGGCGCCGCCGGAAAAGCCGCCGTTCCCGCGCTAACCGATGTCAGCACGAAGCATAAATCCAAGCCCGTTCGCGACGTGGCGATGAAAGCGATCAAAGCGGTATCGAAGTAAAGGCGTAAAGATCTAGATCAATCGCGCGCACGTTCCTGACCCTGGGCGTGCGCGGCGTTGTTTGTGTGCTTCAATTCGCTCCCAACGGTGTACCTTTTAACATCCATCATCAAAAGGAATTCTTCGATGCGCCGCGCTCACTTTGCATTCTCCGCGTTGTTCGCCGCTGTTGTCCTCTGCTCGCTTGCGCAGGCGGGGACCGTGTTGAAAGTCACGCCCGACCACGAGAATGGAGTCTACGATCCCGGCCAGACGGTTGCCTGGACCGTGAACGTCAGCGCCGACAAGAAGCCGCTCGCGGGGAAAATCAGATACCAGGTCAGGTTGGGTGGACTCGATGAGATCGGCAAGGGCGAAGCCGATTTGGTGGAAGGAAAAGCCATCGTGACCGGCACGCGCGGCGATCCCGGCGCGCTGCTCATGGAAGTGAAATTCAAAGGGGAAGGCGATGCCAAAGAGACTGTCGCGCACGGCGGCGCCGTTTTCGCGCCGGACAAAATTGCGCCGTCCGCTCCGCCGCCGGATGACTTCGACAAATTCTGGGCCGACAAGATCGCCGCGCTGAACGCGATCCCGATGAACGTGCAGCTCACGCCGGTGGATATCGGCAGCAAAGACGTCGAGTACTTCAAGATCACGATGGACAACATCAACGGCACGAAGATCCACGGACAACTTGCGAAGCCGGCGGGGAAGACCGAGAATCTTCCGGCGATGCTGCAGGTTCAGTGGGCGGGCGTTTACAAATTGGAACGCGGCTGGGTTGTTGATCAGGCCAAGAACGGCTGGCTGGCGATGAACATTGAAGCGCACGATCTGCCGATCGACGAGAAGCCCGAATTCTACAAAGCAAAAAGTGAAAATGAGCTCAAGGATTATCCCGGCATCGGCAACGACGACCGCGAGAGCGCGTACTTCCTGCGCATGTTTCTTTCGTGCTACCGCGCGGTGGATTACCTGACGCAGCGCCCGGAGTGGAACAAGAAAACCGTGCTCGTCCACGGCGGCAGCCAGGGCGGGTATCAGGCCATCGTCACCGCCGGCATGCATCCGGCCGTCACGGCGTTTGCCGCAAGTGTTCCCGCGGGCTGCGATCACACCGGCAAGCAGGCCAAGCGCGCGCCGGGCTGGCCCAACTGGGCGAGCCGCACGTGGCAAAAAAAAGATTACAACAAGATGATTGAGACCAGCCGCTATTTCGACGCCATGAATTTCGCCGGAAAGATTAAATGTCCCGGCATCATCGGCATCGGCTTGATTGACCTCGTCTGCCCGCCGGAAGGCGCGTTCGCGACCTGCAACAAACTACAGGGCGCCAAGAAAGTGGTCATCCTGCCCCGCTCCGGCCACGGCGCCGACGGCGACGGCCAGGGCGCGTACCACGCGGTCTTCGGGCCGTTTGTGAATGAGCATAAGGCGAAGTAATGTACCGCAAACTTCCAGCCTGCACGTATCGTCGCGCAGGCTTCTAGCCTGCGAGTTTCAGTGACCGGGAGTCTCGCCGGAATTTGAATCTGTCCGTAGTCCATCGTTGTTCGTAGGCCCCAACCGGGGCGACTTGTGATAGCTAAAGGCAACGTGTTTTAACTCGCAGGCTTGAAGCCTGCGCGACGGCTACGCGTGATGATAGGGCTCGCCGTTCTGGATGGTTCTGGCGCGGTAGAGTTGTTCCAGGATGACGGCGCGGCAGAGTTCGTGCGGCAGCGTCATCTTGGAGAGCGAAAAAAGTGTGCCGCGTTTGCGCACGTCATCGCTGAGGCCGTACGCACCGCCGAGCACCAGCATTAGCCGCTTGGTCGAACGCAGTTCGTGCTGCTTGAGAAGATCACAGAGTTCGCGCGAGGTTTGCTGAGTGCCGCGTTCGTCGAGCACCAAGACGTGATCGTTGGGTTCGAGCGCCGCCAGCAGTCGGGCGCTTTCCTGAGCGACGGATTGTTCGGGCGAGGCGCTCTCGGCGGCTTTGACTTCTTTTACTTCGGCCGCTCCATAGCGGGCCAGCCGTCCGAGATATTCCTCGCAGACTTCGCGCAGCGCTTTGCTGCGCATTTTGCCGACGGCGAGAAGAACGATTTTCATGATGGTTGAGTTTTACCGCGTCACTTTCCGCGGGCTGAGCCGACCCCGGCAGACAGGAATGTCTGCGCCAACCATGCAGGCAACGCCTGAGTGCGCTGCCGCCGAAAACAAATCACAACGGGCAACTGACAACTGACTACGAACCAATGACTACTTCAGCTTCAGAACTTTGAGCGCTTTTTTGATGTCGGAGACGCGCAGAATCAAAATGCCGCCGGCTTCTTCAGTGGTGCCGTAGGCGTATTCGATGTTCACTTTGTTTTTCGAAAGCGTCTTCGCGATATTGGCCAGTTGTCCCGGCTTATCGGGGAGCGTCAGAGCGAGAACTTCGGTCTCCACGACCAGCACGCCGGCATCTTCCAGAATCTCGGCGGCCTTGCGCGGATCGCTCGTGATCAGACGCACGACGGCGTGGTCGACGGTGTCGGAGACGCTCATTCCCTGGATGTTGATTTTCTTCTCCGAGAACGTCTCGCACAGGCGCGCTAAGACTCCCGGTTTGTTCTCAAGAAAAATGGACAACTGTTTTACGACTGGCATGTTCGTTCCCCTCCGGCTCGATCGCCGCATCAGTTACGCGTTCTGTTTTACTTTAACCTTGCTGCTCTTTGGCAGCGCTGACTTTTTCCGCTTTCCGGCGCCTTGAACCTGGATGTCATTTTCCACCGAGCGCACGCCGCATTGCATGCGGGCGAGTTCTTCCGCCAACGTGCGGTCGAGGATGCTGGGCACTTCTCCGCGCAGCACGATGACGCCGTCAGCGCATGAAATCGTAATCCCCTGCGTCTCGAATTCCTCGCAATACGCCAGCGCGCAGCGCACGGCCCGCGTGGCGGCCTCATCGGAAATCTCGTCGAGCGGATCGACCGTCAGCGAATTAACCACTTGGGTCACGCCGCGGCAGTGACTGGCCACGTTTTCCGCCATGAAACGTTCTTCGGCCGTGCGCACGTAGCCATTGAGCGTGGCGATTCCCTTTCGCACCCGCACAACCGCCGTGCCAAGCGGCAGTTCCGAATGCGCATCCAGCGCGTTGCGGATGTGCATGGCGATATTGCGGTCGGCAATGCTCTCGGCGGGCTGCACGCGGATGAGGTCTTTGAGCGCGCGCACGCCTTCCAGCCCCATGACAAAGCGGTGCATGCGTTCTTTTTCGCGGTACGTCTGCGCGCGGCCTTTCAGCGTGACAAAGCCGCCGCGAACGATGACGGAAATTTTGGAACCGTCGTCCGGCTTCAAACGGGCGGTTATAATCTGGTGAATCTGCCGGTCAAGGGGCCGACTTTGGATCGTGGCGTCAGTTGAATCACTGGGCATGGCTTACCTCCACGCACAGTGATAGCTGAAAATTTTAATCTTGTCCAACGACTCGCCTGAGTCACGGATTTTTTTTAACGCGAAGAAGCGAAGATCAAACAAAGGCGAGGGTTTACTCTTTGAGATCTTTTCTCTGGACCCACGTGCGGTCGGCTGGATTCTCGACCCAGTGCCCGGGAGCCGAGGCCTGGCGCCTGGACTTTGCAAACACTGCGGCCACGGAAGTGAGATCGGTCTCCTTCAATGCGCCGGCCAGAATCACTTCCCGAAAGAAGGCGTAGCGGTCTTCGTTTTCGGCGACGACCAGATCGCGCACTTCTTTTTTATCCGCCAGCCCGAGCGCTCCGGCATCGCGCTGCTTCAACAATCCGGTGGATTCCTCGCCGATGACGCCGCTGCTTTTCCACTGATCGACCTTGGCTTCCCGGCCGCTCATGCGCGCCTGCAGTTTTTCAATGGAGGGATTTTTCACCGTGAGGTCGAGCTCGGCGGCAAAAAGAGATACCGAGATGAGAAGCGCGGTGAGTGTGGCAAGCAGTTTCATCGTTCGTACCCTCAAGAGAGTGTTCTTTCATAAGACGTATCGGCGGGTGCGGCATTCAACTGTTGCAGTCTATTGTGTCGCCCCTCTAAGGGGCGTTGTGAATCGGGATTACGTCCCCGGCAGATCCGTTATTGGAGCCACTATCGCGTGCGGCACTCTCTGAGTTCAAAGCTGGAATTGATCGGAACAAATGGGGATATAAATCTGTGAGAAATTGCAGATCCTCTGTTCGGTAAATTGGAACGCCTTTTCGGAAACCGACGGGTACCGGGGTACAGCTATTTTTTTCCATAACGTCACAGCTCCAGCTTATCGAACTGTTCGGCGAGCTTTTCGACTTTGTCGGCGCCGGCGGGGCGGCGGCCGGCTTTGATCAGTTCGCGGTCGCGTTCCAGAGCGGCCTGATGGCGGCCTTTGGGTTTGCCGAAAATGCTGGATAGATCGAGCTTGATTTCGCCGCGGTCGCCGTTTCCGTCAGCGCCGGCGATGGTCTGGTTGGTCGCGTACTTTGGAAAAATGATCGCGCCAACAGGGCAGACGCGCGAACAGGCGGGGCAGTCGAGACGGCATTGATCCTGGGCGGCAACGCGCAGCGTGGCGGCGTGATCGACGCTGTAGACGCCGAAAAGACAAAAATCCATGCACTCCATACAGTTGGTGCACTGATCGTAATCGATGACCGGATACCAGCGCGGCGAGAGCGCCGCGTCTTCCGGAGGCGACAATTCCTTTTCGGCCAGTTCGCCGCGCTGTTTGGCGGTCAGTTCGCTCTGGCCTTTGCCTTCGGCCTTGGGCGGCACGGGAACGACGGCGCTGGCTTTGCCGGCCAGAATGTCTTTTACTTTTGCGGCGATGGCTTCCGGCTTGGCCTCCCGCACGTCGATGCAATGCATTTTTCGCGTGCGGCCGTTCACTTCCAGATTTTGCCGCGCCAGAATCCATTTGGATGCGCGCGGGTAATGCCAGCCGATGAAAATCACATCGCCGCTCAGGCTGCGCAGATAGGCCACGCCGGGGTCGTCGTCGTGCATGTCGTAAACGGAATCGACGGCGGTGAAATTGAGGTTTGCTTTTTCGAATTCGATGCTGATCGCGGTGAATTTCGCCGCATTCGCATCGAGCTGTTCCTTCGGGACGCGCGACAGCAGGACCGTGGCGGTCTGCGGCTTGGGCGGAGAGAGCAGATCAAGCAAGGCCATCATGAATTCCTGAAAATGATTTCTCGAACAACAGAAACGAGCAGGCTGGAAGCCTGCGGTACAAGGTCATGAACGGCGAATGTAAATCCACCACGTCTCATCGTCCGGAATGGCGCTCTCGATGATGCGGACCACTTCCAAGCCGGGACGATCGGCCACGGCATAGGGTACTTCGAACTTCGAACCCGGCCAGTCGCCCACGACTTCCAATACTTCGCCCGGCGACATTTGCGTGCTGCGTTCCAGGCTTTTGAGCGCCGGCATCGGACAGGTCATGCCGCGCGCATCGAAATGCTGCGTGACTTGAAAACTGTTGCCATCGTCATCCACTTGATGGAGATGGAAGGGACCTTCAGCCTCTTTTTTTACAGGCATCGCGGGAGCGCTCATGGCTTAAACAATCTCTTTTCTCGGCTTGGGTTTGAACAGCGATATCATGACGCTTTTGAGTCCCGGATATTCGCAATTTCCCTGAGCAGACGCCACTTCATTTGCGGCCACCCGTGACGCGGCGGCGGACACGGCGGACGACGGCGGCGTGTCTTTGGCCCATTGCGCTTTAGCCAGCTTCACGAGGAAGCCGCTGCCCGGATCTGTATACCCCGTGAGCGCGTTGATTTTGCCGGGTTCGTGGACGAGGCCGTGCAAATCGGCGCGGCCTTTCTTCCAGTCGATTTCGCTGCCGAGAAGTTTCTCGACTTCAACGCTCACCGCATCGGCCAGTTTTAAGGCTTCGTTGGCTTCGATGTCGGTCAGATCGGGCTCGAGGCAGTACTCTTCGCCCTTGAAATCGGGGTCGATCGTCTGCAAATCCACGTGCGCGACGGCGGCCATGCCGTGGTGTTCGGCGGCGATGCTGGCGCAGCGAAGGGCGCAACCATTCAGGGCCACGGTCGGAAAATTCTCCAGCATGTCCACATCTTCCTGCACGCCGGCGGCCAGCGCCGAAATGCAGAGCACCTGCGACTTGCCGAGGAAGCGGTCTTCAACGATGTGATACGCCGCGCGCTGCGTCACGCGCCCGCCCGTCCGCTTGATGCCCTGGCAGGGCAGAATTGTCACCGAGTTGACGATGTGTTTTCCAGACGCGCTCTGGGCGCCTTCAGGTCCGGATTGGCAGACACCGGTCATCTCGGCGGCTTCGGCGATTGCGGGGTCATTTGTACCGCAGGCATCTTGCCTGCTCGTTTTCTCAGACACGCCAGTATCGATCCCAACGGCGGGCAGGCTGGAGGCCTGCGGTACGAGGCGGTGGGGGCATCCGGTTCCGGCGTCGGGCGGAGGCTCGGACAAATCATCTAGAGGGGTAAAGTCGGCGCTCAGACCTTCATCCTGCAGCGCCTGCAAGACGCGTTCGGCGGTGAACGCGGAAAGTTTTCTGCCGGTTTCTTCGAGATCTTTGCGCGTTTTTCCCGGCCCCAGTTTGCGCTCTTTCATGATCTGATTGACTTCGATTTTCGCGACTGCTTCCACGCCGTACATACGGTAAATGTGCGCCGTGCAGCGCAGCGCGCAACCGTCGATGATGATGCTCGGGTGGTCTTGAATCAGTTTGCGCTCGGCGGGATCGCCCGCGAGCAGCGCGGGCAGCGACAGAAGTTCAATGCTGTCGGGACATTGATCTTTGATCAAATACGAGGCGCGCCGCGTGACGGCGGCGACGATTTTTCCAACGCCCATGCAGGGAGCGATAACGGTCTTCTGATTGACGCGTGTCGATGGACGAGTGTCGATTGGCTTAGTGGTATCCATCTCGAAATCCTCAATCTAGCGCTACGCTGGCTCGGTTGATTTACTGCAAACTCACGCATCCTAATCGTCAATCGTTCAGGCCTGGCCTTTGAGCAGTTTCACGGTCTCGTCCCAGCCAGAGGCGAGATAGTCGGTGTACTCCCGCGGCTGCATCACGCGCTCGGGCTGTCCTTCGAATTCCAGGAGCCAGTTCTCGTAGGGCTCCAGCGAGACGCAGGACGGATCATTGACCGCGGCGGCATTGATATCCACCAGTTTGCCGGACATCGGCGCGTAAAGTTCCGACGCGGCCTTGGTGCTTTCGACTTCGCCCAGACATTGCTCGGACTGCACCTGCTCGCCGACATAGACTTTCCATTCGATGCGAAAGAGATCGGTCAGCAGCCGTCCGGCGTACGCGGAAAGGCCGATGCGCGTGACGTTATTGGGACGGGCTTGAAACCAGAAATGGATCTCCGAATACAGCAATGTTTTCGGAAAGGAGGCCTTGTAGAGCCCCATTTCAAAGATGAGTCTTTCACAGTCGGACTCGACCACGCAAGGGTCCTCAAGGATGCCCGGATTCTGACCCTCTCACCATAGCGCGTGCACCTCGAATTTCTAGTCGGGATTATCTCAAGGTGAGCCATGAAATTTTTTTGTACGGCACGCTCCTTGTTATTGGCAACGCATCGAGACACGGCACGAGATTTTAACCATACGGCACAAGAGTTTCCAAAGCTTGGTTGAAGTTACTTGCGGCAGAGCATGACATGTGGTTGACTTCAGGAGCTATCCACTTGAGTGAAGACATTCGCCAAACGACAGACTTAAACGGCACGATCTGGAACGGAACGGCACCTCTCCCGCACATGGAAAGCGCGACGATGGCTGACGATGAGGCCGATGCGAAGTCCGATGAGCATGTGCGGCGCTTGTCACGCCGTAGCCAGCGGGTTACGCAACTGTTGAACGAACCCTGCAACCGCAAAACCCCGCTCGGAACCGACAGCGCCTGGGCGTTGAAACTAAAAGACGCAGTTGGGGCCGCTGTATGTGAAATGCACGTCCAAGTCTTATCCGCTCGGCCCGTTCGTGTCTTTGCGGCAACCGAACTCAACGACATGCTGTTCGAACTCGAAACCGACCGCGGCCGACTTCAAGCCACGCGCACGCGCACTGGCAGCCACATCTTCAATTGGCTTTAAATGGCTGAACGTTACGCCACGGCCGGGGCCGGTTCGTCGATCAATTCGTAGAAGAAATTTCGTTTTCGAAGGTCGAGGCCGATCTCCGAGCTCAAGCGCCGCATGTCGTCGATCTTTACATCGTGAACGGTGCCGGCCTGGCTGACCACATTTTCTTCCATCATCAATCCGCCCCAATCGTTGCAGCCGTATAGAAAACTGAGTTGCCCGATCTTGGCGCCCTGCGTGACCCAGCTCGACTGTATGTTCTGGATGTTGTCCAGATAGATGCGCGCGACCGCGAGCGTGCGCAGGTAGTCGAACGATCCGGCGGGCTGCACGCGTCCTTCCAGTTTAGTGTGCTTCGGCTGCAGGGTCCAGACGATGAACGCCGTGAATGGATTGTGTTGGTCCTGCGTCTGGCGCAGTCGCTCCAGGTGTTCGATGCGTTCGGCGAGTGTTTCGAAATGGCCGACGACCATGGTTGACGATCCGCGCAGACCTTCTTTAGCCGCGTCGATCATGACGCCCAGCCAGTCCTCGGTCAGCGCTTTTTTCGGAGCGATGATGTTTCGAACGCGGTCGACCAAAATTTCGCCGCCGCCGCCGGGTATGGAGTGCAGTCCGGCCTCTTTCAATTTACGAATCACGTCGCGAACGGACAGCTTGAAGATATGCGAAAAATGCACGATCTCGCTTGGGGAAAATGCGTGCACATGGATGTCCGGAAATTCTCGGCGAATGTCCTGAATTAGCGCCTGATACCACTCCAGTTTCAAATACGGATGATGGCCTCCCTGCATCAAAATCTGGGTGCCACCCACGGCGCTGAGTTCGCGGATCTTCTGAAACAAATCGGCCCTGGGTAAAACATATTCTTCCGGATCGCCCGGTCGACGGTAGAAGGCGCAGAAATCGCAATCCGCGACGCAGATGTTTGTGTAATTAATATTGCGGTCAATCACGTACGTGGCGACCGGATCGGGATGCAATCGGTTGCGAACCGCGAGCGCCGCGCGCCCCAAGGCGTTCAGGTCCGCCTTCTCCAGAAGCGTCAATCCTTCGGTCGCGCTGATGCGCGCACCGTTGATCGCCTTTTCTAGAATCGCTTTGACTGAGTCTGCCATCGCTCCACCCGTTTTCCGAATCGTTGTGTCGTTCTGTCGAGGCCGTTATTCGGTTCAGCGCGTGTAAAAATCAAAGCCGCTGCCGTGCGGCGCCAAGCCTTGCCGAACAAGATAGCGGCGAAATAAATCCAGGCCACCCAATTCCACACGTCCCAGATCGTAGTGAACAATGCGCGCGATGTACTGCTTGGCGCGCGCGAATTCAAGATTCAGCCTAGGCGCTTCAGCACGTGCGATGAGCTCCGTGTTACGCAGGCCTTCGCGCTTGGCGAGGAACAGATTTTTGTTGATGTTTTGCAAGTCGATGCCTTTGCGCGCCAGCCAGACCGCGAAAACGAAGGGCAGGCTGGTGAACGCATTCCATTCGGCGGCCAGATCCATCGACTCGTAATCCGGCGGCGGGATGTAGCACAGGCAGGGATCGCCGATTTTCAGAAATCCATCCAGATCCGTGCGTAGCGCGGGATCTTCGCCCATCTGCATTTTCACCAGTTCGATCCCCAGCGCCAGCTTTTCCTGCAGGATGATCTGCAGCAGGGCATTGGTGGTTTCTGAGGACGGATCGAGGCCGATTTTGCGCGCGTTTTTCAGCGGCACGCGATGAAACAATTTGATGCTCCACATTTCGCGGTGCGCGCTGACGGAAAGATCCGGCAAAATGCAATAATCGGGATTGCGAAAATATTCGATGGAGCTGACCAGGGCCACGTCGACGCTGCCTTCGCGCAGTTTTCTGGCGAGCACGCTGGGAACGTGGCTCTCAAAGGTGTACTGCGGCGTGCTGGGCTGCAAGCCGTGAACAAGTACTTTTGAGTTCAGGTAAGGGACACTTCCAATGTGAATCACTATTCCGGCGCGGCTCCTGATGTTCGTGCGAGCCGTTATATCCCGATTACGGCAGCGTCGCCAGTCGAGAGCGTTTTGGCGGCGCGTTCAACAGCACATCGCCTAGCAACAACGTGGGCAGCGCCCAGAAAAGCAGAGTCAAAACAAGATTGGGCCGCCAGATTTTCTGCCCGCCCGCGCGCACTTCCGTCACCGGCATGATCGCGGGATAGGGCACGGCCTGATAGGAACCGATCCAGACTTCATAGGTGAGCGGGGCGCGGATCAGATCGAAGCGGCTGCCTTCACTCAACCGTCCGCCAGACGACGCGCCCGCTTCATGCCACGCCGCCGCCAGCGCGACCGGCGGGCTGAGCTCCATCACGCCGTACGTCAGCCGGTCGCCGGCGCGCGATTCCCGCGAGGCGGGATAGCGCGACAACAAGTGGATGGGTTCGCGCGACCAGAGCAGCCCCGACATTAGAACGCCCGTTAGAAGTACGGTCAGTTGCAGTGCTGCTCGGGGTGCCTGCGCGAGCACAATCACCAGCAGCGCGTGCAGCGCGCACAGCAGCGCGGTCTGTGCGGCCATGATGGAGGCCATTAAAAACCACGTGCCCGCGGGCTGCGCTTGCGGCGTGCTGAGCGCCAGCGCGCCCAGCGATAGCGCCAGAAAAAGCACGCTGGCGAGCCACACGCAAAGATGTTTCCATGCGAAGGGGTCGACGCCCATCCATGCCAGCGTGAGCAGAATGGCCGCGAATTGAATGACGTACGTGGCGGCCGCGAGGGCGTAAGGAACCGGCGCGGAGCTGCGTGGGTAGGCGTAACTTAAAACGGTCGGAAGAGCGAGACCCAGAATCAATGCAGACGCGAGCGGAACGTAGACGGCGCGGCTGACAAAAAAACCCCGCAGGGCTGAGGGAAAAGCGCGGAGCTGTGAGCGGAAGTCGAACATGGTGCCTCGAAAAGACCAATGCATAACACCTAACACATAATGCATAAACAGCCGAGCTCATTAATTTTCACGCACTAGCCACTCACTGCTTTGTTGGCGGCGGGGCGGGCGGCGCTTTGATCGTTCCCGTGTCCTTCAGATCCGATTCCTTTAGTTCTCCGCCAGCCCAGGGTTCAAAAACCAAGCGGCAGCGCGTGCCGCGTTTTGGAACGAGATAACGGTTGACGCTGTAACCGGCATCGTGTTGCGGGTCGGCTTTGCGCATGTCCAGTGGCGTGTTGAGAATGGCGTATTGATCCAATTTTACCGCCACAATGGATTTCTCTTCGTCCGCTTTGAACACCATTTTCTTCGTCTCCGGATCTTTCTCGAACTTTGATCCGGTGAATGCAAAGGGCGCGCGTTTCATCACCTGTTCAGTCTGGGAATTGAAGGCGAAATATTCGATCGGCACACGCACGAGCGTTTTGACGGGGAGTGCAGGCATGCCTTTCTGTTCAACGGCGCCAGGCTGCTTTGGGGACTTGGCGATGTATTCTTCGGCATGCGCCAGAAGTGTATTTCGTTTCTTGTCGTCATAGACCAATCGCACGTCCTGCATTTCTTTCCCGGTGAACGGTGAGGGCACCAGAATTTTTCCGTTTTCCATCAGGTCGCGGTCCAGCATGTTGCGCATCACATGAATGTCGGCGTCGATGTCCATCAGCAGATCCGCGCGCGCCGACCCCTGCAATTTTTCAAGCATGCTATTCTTCAGTTTGAATGCGGCGACGCATTTGGCGATGTCCACGCCGGAATCCATCTCCGAGTGCGGCGTCTCCCAGAGGAACTCGACGGAGATCATCACGCCGGCATCTTGAGGCAGGTTGATTTTTCCGTCTTCACCCAACTCGCCGGCGTAGGTGTACGCGCAGGCCAGCAACGCCCAACAGATGTCGCGCGGACGCGCGTGCACCGCCACGACCGTTTCGTGCAGGCGCGCGTTGGGACCGCGCCCGACGACAAGAAACTCCAGCGGTCCCTGCTCCAGGGCGAAATCGCCGTTCATGACGACGAGCTTTCTGTCTTTGTCCACGAGCAGATTGGGATCGCCGGGACGCCCTTTTTCCGCATCGGCGCCAAAAGGAACCAGCGCGGCATAGTCCACGGGTTTCAACGGGGATTTATGGATGAGCACGTCACCAATCAGCTTGCGGGCAATAACCAGTTGTTGGGGCTGCAGGCTTTCACTGGTCTCGATTTTAGCGATAGCCTGCTGGGCGGACTCCCCCAGTTTTTTTAATTCAGCGATGGCCGCAGTCCGTTCACTTTCCTTTTCAGACGCCAGCTTCCGGACCAAAGTTGAAACATCCTCCGCGGAAACGCTGCAACAAAACAATGTCAGGAGCACGCCTAAAACTATTTTTCCCATAGTGCGATCCTCTAAATGATACCACGAAGGCGTGTACAAAATTTCGTCGCGACGTGTCTGTATTTCAGACAGAACTAGGGTCTCGATCCCGGCTGTTTGCAGTCTGCTGGCATGGCATTCGTTTCCACTCATGAACAGTCGCATAGCCTATGCCGAAAATGAGCGAATCAAATTCAACGGCTGGCACGCTGCGCGCCTGTAGAGTATTTTGAGCGCAGGAGGATCGCCTTGCGCATCCTGTTGCGGCCGCTCGGTGAATCAAGTTGATGGATGACATTAAAAATTCAGAGCCCAAAAATTCCGAGCCCCATGTGCCCCCTCCCTCGGACGCGTCTCCTTCTATAGCTCCGTCCAGCGCCGTTCCGCCAGTGGCTCCCGAGACCCCGGCGCCCCAAGCCGCTGATTCGCTTGCGCCCGAGACGCCCGAAACGCTCACGCTGGTTGAAGCAAGCACGCCCGCCGCGCCTGGCGCGATTGAACTGTGGCTCATGCGGAACACGGCGCCGCTGCTGATTGTATTTCTGGCGCTCACGGCCCAGCTCGTGGTCGAGAGTCTTGCGTCTGTCATGAAGCAGGCAAAAGTAAAAAAGCCGATCCCGGCGATTACCGTTGATGGTGCTTCGCCGGGAAAGGCCGCGCGTAAAGCGGCTCCCGAAGCGATCGATCAAGTCTCGTTTCTAAAATTTGAAACACCGCCGCAAGTGAAGATGGTGCTCTGGTTCGCCATCATGATCGGCTGCGTGCTGTTCTGTTCGCCCGATGCGCGCGCGTTTCTGTCTGGCGTTTTTTTTAAGGTTGCGCAGCGTCCGATTCCAGACTTGCGAATCCCCGATTTTCTCGCCGTATTCCTGGTCTACGTCGCGGCCGCCCGTGTGCTCGCGGTGACGCTACTGAGTTCCTTTCCCCTTTCTGACGAGGCCGAACGCGCCGGAGCGCTGATCATCAACGGCCTGGCGTTGAGCACCGCATTGGTTGCGGGAATTTATCTGGCGCGGCACCGGGCGCGGGATGTACGCGGATCGGACGGCATCTGGCCGTTCTGGAAACCGGCGGACGGCGGCACGCGCAGCCTCTGGCACGACGTCGTCCTGGGCATCGCGGCGTACCCGCCGTCGGTGCTCCTCATGAGCCTGTGTCTCTATATCAATCACGCCATCGTCTACCTGCTGGACAGACCGCAGGACGAGCACGTGCTCATCAGTGAGCTGGCTCAGCCGCAGAGCCTGACGGTGCTTATTATTGTTTTCGTGATGGTGACGGCGGGAGCGGCGTTTTTCGAAGAATTGATTTTTCGCGGCATGATCTACAACGTGATGCGGCGCTATTTCAGCGCCGTCATCGCCGCGTGCGTCGCCGCGTTCATCTTCGCGATGGCGCATTGGATTGTATCGCAGATTCTCGGCCTGTTCGTTCTGGCCCTGATTCTCACCTGGCTCTACGACCGCACCGGACGGCTGGTCGCCGGCATGACGCTGCATGCGCTGAATAATCTGGTGGCGCTGATCGTCACCCTTCTTTATTCGCATTACCGATAAATACGATCGCCCGTGCGGTCTTCCAGGAAGCGTGCGAGGTAACCGGAAGAAAACACGGGCGAATCGGTCCAGCGAATTTCTAATTTGGCCCGCCCATGCGATGGACAGGGAAGCGTGCGAGGCAACCTGCAAAACGCACGAACGAAGCCAGAAGTTTTCAACCCTTAGCGGTCAGCTTCTTGGTGTTCTCGGAGATATCCATATCGAACATCAGTTCGAAAAGCGAATGAGCATGCCGGCTGTCCACATCGCGGGCCTCGTGCGAAAGCGGCGCCGGAGGATCGTGGTCGTCCTGCAACTTGATAAAGAGCAAGGCATGCGGACCCTTGCCGGAAAGTTCACTGAGCAGAGCGGCCAGCGTGCCCTTCTTGATATCCAATTTCAGGCCGCCTCCCTTATTGATCAGCTTGCCGGTAAAATCGCCGCTCAGCCTGCCCTTTGAGTCTGATTTTGCAATCAAGCGCGGCATGGCGCCGATGGTGATGATGACGGTGGGCCGGTACTTGATGCCGCTGGCGGCGTCCGGAGTCGGATTGATCCAGGCTTCCGGCTTTACGCTCGTGTATTTGTGGTCGCCCAGATCCACCTGGATCGAGGCGGCGTCTTTATTGAGTGAGCCATCTTTCGCGATTTTGAACGTCACGCGCTGCTTGACGCCGTTGGGTCCGACGTTGCCACCTTCACTGTGACGATTGGCCACGCCGAGCGCGAAAACCGAATTCAACGTCACCAACATCAATGCCACTGTCACACACACAGACTTCATAAACCCCTCCTTCAAAACAAAAAAATGAGATCAGATGAACACCATCCGAAAACTTAAAACCGAACTCCGACACTGAAATGAACCACGTAATCCTGCTTCTGATGCGTTCCGTTGTATTCCTGATAAACGGGCATCGGGACCGACATGTTGAGGACAAGACGATCCAGCGGTTTGGCGGAAATTCCAGGGATGGCGAATACCTGCTGGCCGCCGTGATTGCGATCGATTTCGCCATTTTTTGTACCCTTGAATTCATTCAGGAACTGCACGCCCAGCGAGGGGTACAGCTTCCATCCGGCGGGTTCCCACGGGAGTTTTTTACTGGCGCTCGCGGTGGCACGCAGCACATCGCCCGCTTTGAAATGCTGCGCTCCCTCGCCTTTGGTAATGTAACCCAGCGTGCCCGAGGCACCCCACGTCCCCCAGGTCTTCGATGCCGCCACGCCAAGACTCCCATCCCAGCTTCCGCTGCCGGGCTGATTCTCGGCGTCAATGAGCTCGCCCTGTTTGTTGCGTTCGTGCGTCTGACCCGTTGGAAATTTCAGATTTCCAAACACGGCAAGATCGACCGGGAACGATTCACTTTGCGCTTTGAAACGGTATTTGAAATCCAGATCCAGATCGCCGAAGCCGTCAGCGAACTCATGATTTCCAAGCACCAAAGGATCAAAAACATTGACCTGCCGCAGGTGCCGGTAGTTCTGCGAAAGGCCCAGTTCCAGATCCTTCGTGACCTGATATCCCACGCGAACGGTGGCAAACCATTCATCAAGAACACTGTGCATGTGGCCGTTGGGCCGGTCGTTGATTTCCAGTGCCACGCTCGGGTTGACGCGATCCCAGTTGCGGTACTCGTAGATAAAATCGAGCGACCATCGGTACTTGAGATCGCCTACGCCCGCCGTAAGGCCCACCCCGCCACCTCTGGCGGGATCACCGATTTGGCTCTTGCAGGATTCGCAGGCCGATACCACCGGGGAACTGCACGCGAGCAGCAGCAAGAGCCAAAATGTGTAGCGCACGACTGGCATGGATTACTCCTCATCGACTTAAGCCGCGCAGAGTTCGTCATGCCACGGTAGGCACGACGATCACACGGGATGACCGCATGACGCTGCTTTTGAGTTCACCAACGAACGACCGTTGATCAGCTTTGGCGTGGAGGAGGCGTGGGGATGTCGAACGGGATAGCGAACGGAACGGCGAGCGCCTGCGCCGGAATAACGGCGATGGCATCGCAACTGGCGGTCTGAACGGGCACGGAAGAGGCCGCATTGAAATCTGAAACGACGACTACAAAGAGCGTGGTATCGATGGTCTTGCTGGTTTGAATGGAGTTCAAGGTCCAGACTGCATGGGGTTCCTGGCGCTCAATAATTTCGCCGGAGGATCCGTGGCAGCACACGGTGACCATGGGGCATTCGCACAGCACGCGCCCGCACGGTCCGGTCACGCGCGGAATCTGGCCCAGCGGCAACACGCCCGAGACGAGAAAACCCATCAACGCCAAAGCGCCGAAAGATTTCCGCAAGCAGACGATGAAACCAGACACGATCACGCGAGAGTGCTCCATTACTGTCATTGACGCAGGCCGACTGACTATATTCGAGATAAAAATATATTTCAACCAAAAACGTTAGGGCTCGTCGGGCTTCCACCAATCGTACCAAGTGACGTTGGTGTGGCGCAGCCGCACATCGCGATCGGGCAAGGGCGCTTTGCCCTTGGGACGATTCGCCACCTTATTAGAGCCTTCCTCCGTCGGCGGCATGGGTTCGCGGAAAGGCCAGAACCACGTCCGGGACTGATAGGGAGCCAGGCGGTGAGCACGCCAGTAATTCAACCAGGCGCGCGGATTGGGTCCGATCTCGACACCGGTCATTTTTCGCAGCGCGCGGTGAGCGAGGCCGGCCAGTTCTGGATTCTCTTCGTTAAGCCGGACTTTTTGAATCAAGCGCGGCAAGAAACTGTCGTCGCCCAATTCGTACAGGGCCGCGGTGGCTTCGACGCCGACGCGCGTCTGATCCCAGCGTGCGTAACTGCGCAGCGGCGGAATGGCGCGGACATCGCCGCTGTTGGCCAGAGCGTGCATGACGCGAATCTGAATGAAACGATCGTCTTCTTTTTTCAGGCGTTCCATCAGGAACCCGAACATGGCCGGGTCGCCGGAACGGTCGATCACATCGAGCGCTTCGAGGCGTTCGGCGCGCGAACCGAGCGTGGCTTTGCGCATGAGGTATTCGCGATCGGACAGGTCGGTGGTCTTCTCCGGCGCCACCGTGAGGTGCTTACCGGGGGCCGGCGCCTGCCGGCGCGCCAAGGCTGCCGGGGCGCAACCGCTGGTCGTCACAAGCAGCGCCGCGAGGGCGAGGCCTGATAGGGTTCGTGAAATCATCCTCAAGACTTTAACCGCTCCGTGCCGTTCCTCAAGCAAATCCGTCGGGCTCAGGCGTGACGCCCAACAGGCCCCGCTTCCATTCATCGTCCATTTGCTCCAAGGACTTCACATCCAAGACGTTTACCTGAAGCACCAGATTCGAATTTGGAATCACACTAACGTTTCAGCGCGGCTTTCAGCCCGTCGATCAACTGCTGGCAGTCTTCGCGCGTGTGCGCGGCGCTGAGGCTGATGCGCAGGCGCGCTTCGCCTTTCTTGACGGTCGGAAAACGGATCGCCGGCACGTAAAGTCCACGCGACAGCAGGGACTCGGCGCACCGCGTGGCGCGCTTTTCGTCGTGCGCGAGAATGGCGATGATCGGACCGTATCCATCCACGGTTTCAAAATTCAAACGCTTCAATGCAGCGCGCAGGGAATGACAAAGCTGCATCAACCGGGTGCGGCGTTCGGGCTCAGCGTCAATGAGCTTCACGCTCGCCAGCGCGGCCGCAGCGGCTGCGGGCGCGAGCGCTGTCGAAAACAAATACGCGCGGCCGGCGTGAAGAATGGTGTCAGCGACCCACTGGCTCGCGCAGATGAACCCGCCCTGGCTTCCTAAAGCCTTCGATACGGTGCCCATCGCGATGACGTGCGCGGGCAATGCCGTTCGGGCCGTTGTGTTTCCCTCTCCTTGCGGAAGGGGGGAGGGGTTTAGCGCACCGACTACAGTGGAGCGCGAAAATTTCTCGAGTCCCCCCCGCCCTGTCTGGCCGAGAACTCCCGTGGCGTGCGCTTCGTCCACCAGCAGCAGCGCGCCTTCCGTTTCGGTTAACGCGATGAGTTCGGCAAGCGGAGCGAGATCGCCGTCCATCGAATAAAGCGATTCCACCACCACCATGCAACGCCGCTTATTTTCGCTCGTGAGAATCGTTTTCAAATCGTCGATATCGTTGTGCTTGAAAACACGCACGCGCGCTCCGGACAGTTTCGCGCCGTCGATCAGCGAGGCGTGCGCAAGCTTATCGAGAATGATCGTGTCGTCCTCACCCGCGACGGCGCCAAGCGTTGCGAGCGCGGCTTGAAATCCGGACGCAAAAACCAGCGCGGTTTCGGTCCGCTTGAACGCGGCCAGCGCTAATTCCAATTCCGCGTGAACTGATTTATGCCCAACGAGCAACGGACTGGCACCCGCTCCCGCGCCGCATTGCGCCAACGCTTCCTGCGCCGCGGCGATCACGGCGGGGTGCGTGGAGAGCCCCAGGTAATCATTCGAACCAAACGAGAGAATAGCGTTGCCGCGCAACTTAAAACGCACGCCGGCGCCGTGAACGATTTTCAGCTCGCGCGCGAGACCTTGTTTGCGCCAGGCGGCCAGGCGGGACTTGAGATGATGGGTCCAGGTCACAGCTTGATCCCTCCCCCTGATTGCGTATTGATTCCAAGTGCAGAGCGACGGCTTCAGCAATCATCGCGCGGACTTCTTCTTCCGTATCGCCACACGAAACACAACCGGGCAAGTCCGGCACATTGGCGGAAAAACTACCGTCCTCTGAATTCTCAATCACTACTACGTAGTCCATATAACCCTCACTTCAGGCCGGCTTGCTTAAGTATACTATTGATTCTCCAGCGGTCCCTCCCGGGGACAGGAGTGTCCCCGCCACCATCGCGGTCAAGTTCAATCCACGGTGCCGCGCGATTTCAGGTTGGCCAGCACCCGCGTCGGCAATCCGGCGATGCGCAGGAAACCGGTCGCGTCGTCCTGATTGTAGCTGCCGCCGGCTTCCATCGTCGCGATGTTGGCGTCGTAGAGGCTGAACGGCGATTTGCGTCCGACAGGCCGCACACTCCCCTTATAGAGCTCGCAGCGCACGATGCCGGTCACGTTTTTCTGGCTCTCATTGATCAGCGCGTCCAGACATTCCTTCGCGGGATGGAACCAGAAACCGTTGTAGACCAGCTCCGCGTATTTCGGGATGAGTGTGTCGCGGATGCGCATGACTTCGCGGTCCATCGTGAGCCCTTCCAGATCGCGGTGGCATTCGTAGAGCACCGTCACGCCGGGAGCTTCGTACACCCCGCGGCTCTTCATGCCAACGAACCGGTTCTCGACCATGTCGCAGATGCCCACGCCATGGCGGCCCGCGATGACGTTCAGCTTCTCGAGAAGATCGACCGGCTTCAGACGCGTGCCGTTCAGCCCGACCGGCACGCCTTGTTCGAATTCAATTTCGAGCGTCTCCACCTTGTCCGGCGCCTTCCGCGGCGGCGTCACCAGCTGGTACATTTCGTCGCGCGGTTTGTAATCGGGATCTTCAAGCTCCCCCGCTTCGTGGCTGCGGTGAGCCAGATTGGGATCGGTGGACCACGGCTTTTTCAGGCTGGCCGATATCGGGATGCCGTGCTTGGCCGCGTACTCGATGGCTTCTTTGCGACCGGGAATCAGATCCCGGAATTCCTTGTCGCGCCACGGAGCGATGATGCGAGCTCCGGGCAGCAGCGCGTACGCCGCCAATTCAAAGCGGCACTGGTCGTTGCCTTTGCCCGTGGCGCCGTGAGCGACGATGTGAGTGCCTTCCTTTTTGGCTGTATCCACGATGGCCTTGATCATGAACGGGCGCGCGATCGACGTGCCCAGCAGATAGCGGCCTTCGTACTTCGCTTCGGCGCGGATGCACTGGAACACGCCGTCTCTCACGAATTCCTCTTTGATATCCTTGATGATGAATTTGCTCGCGCCGCTGGCCAGCGCCTTCTTCTCAAAATTGATCTCGTCCTGCTGTCCGCAGTCGATGATGACGCAGATGACTTCGTGCCCTTTGTCCGCCAGCCAGCGCACAATCACGCTCGTGTCCAGCCCGCCTGAATAAAGCAGAATCACCTTTTCTTTACCGCCGCTCTTGCTCACGGCAGTCTTACCCGATTTCTTGGCCATGCCCTGCTCCTTCGCTTGCTTCATTCGGATTAAAATTCGGAAGAGAAAAGAATGAAGCATCGCTGCAAAACTGCAACTGAATTCTTTCTCATCTCAGAGCCGCCCGTCTGCCGCCAAAAGACCCCTGCATTCCGGCGCGCTAATTCAACTGCTCAAAAAGCGGGAACCCTTCCATGTGCGACCGGAGAGCCCGCGTCAATGTCTTTAAACCGCGCGGGCTGCCCCCCGGCAGCAGTTGCAGGCGTGGCACTCCCGCTTGCGCAAACACGCTGAACAGTTCGCGCCACGCCGCCGCATCGGGCTCATGGCCGAGCGGCGCCTCGACGATCACCGCGGGCGGTTCATCGAATGCCGTGCCTGCCGCTTTCGCAAAATCGATGCGCTCCGAAAAGTCATCGCTGCCCGGAAACAGCTTCACCGCCGGACCGCCGTCGTACATCGCGTTGGCGTCCAGACTGATGCCA
>Ga0163155_10001633_pt1 | contig 26764 bp, 16 predicted proteins | sample OliLakLV19SP4G1_FD_148611 | JGI IMG/M metagenome (GOLD analysis project Ga0163155, IMG submission 148611) | Freshwater microbial mat bacterial communities from Lake Vanda, McMurdo Dry Valleys, Antarctica - Oligotrophic Lake LV.19.SP4.G1 | ecosystem: Environmental > Aquatic > Freshwater > Lake >... | reverse complement strand
CTACACAGGTTTTCGAGCAGACGAGCCCAAGTCGTCGCCTGGTGGTGCTTTGCGGCCGCGGGATCCACAGTCGACCTTGAACAGGTCAACGAGGACGCCCGTGGTCGCGAAGTGCCGCCCGAGGGCGAAAGGCGGCGAAAGGCGGCGAAAGACGGCCGAAGGCCGCCGGTTGGGCCGTCCGATCGCAAAGCTGGTGAATAACCCGGGCTAGCCGAAGACGCGCTAGATGAGCTCTGCCTACGAGTAGCGCAGACCGCCGGCGGCGTCTGCAAAGCCTTGAAAACGCAGCGGTCGATCGGGCGGCTTAAGAACGTCCGCGAGCGAAGGGTGGACGTGGGGCGAGGGCACCGTGATACGCGAGCTGGTGCGCTCGCGGCCGTGCGATCAGCGCGGCCGAGCGGTCGGGAGCGTCAGGGGCGGAACACGCTGGGGGTCGTTCCTTGGCGACTTGTACGGCGCGGTTTAAGGACCACTTCGCCTTGGCGCGCAAGCGAGAGGCGCTCTTTCAAAAGCGCAGAGCGAGCGATGCAGCGGCACAGTTGCTCGGGTCGATTGCGGACGCGGGGGGCAACGCGGAGGCTTCTGAAGCTGGACAACAGACTCGGGGGCGGCGGCGCTCCTCCAAAAGCGCCGCTTCCGGGGAACTCGGGGCCTTTCGAGTCCGTCCACTCCGCCCCATGCACTCCGTTACGCAACTCGCCAGGGCGCTCGTTGTGGGCCTGTTTTTCTTCGCTCTTCCCCCCGTCTCCCCCACGGCGCAGGCCCAGGGTTACGTGGCCGCAGAGGGCGGCGGAAGCGTCAACGGGGGCACCTGGGCCGCCGAGGTCTTTGCCTGGATGCTCCAGAAGGCGGGGGGCCAGGGCAACGTAGCCATCCTCGGGGTTTCTGGCGCCGACACCCAGGCGGCGGCCAAGTTCCAGGCTGCCGGGGCGTCGGCCGTGGTGAACCTGGCGATCACCGCCGCGAACGCCAACGACCCGGCGGTCTACGCCACGCTCTCCCAGGCGGACGTGATCTGGATGCGCGGCGGCAACCAGGCCAACTACGTGCAGTGGTGGAAGGGCACGCTGACCGAGCAGGCGATTCGCGAGGTGTTTCAAAACGGTGGCGCGGTCGGCGGCACCAGCGCGGGGTGCGCGGTGCTTGGGGAACTGATTTACGACTCCATCGGCGGCTCGGTGTCTCCCAAGACCGCCCTGCAAAACCCGTGGACCAGCCAGATCACCTTCACGGACGACTTCCTTGAGCTGACACCTGGGGTGCTCTACGACACACACTTCACCGAACGCGGGCGCATCGCGCGGCTGGCCGTCATGCTCGCGCGCGCGGAGATCCAACTGGGCCAGAGTTACCTAGGCGTGGGCGTGGATGACCGCACCGCCTTGTGTGTGTCCCCCGACGGCACGGCCGAGGTGATCGGCGAGGGCTCCGTGACCGTGTTGCGCCGCGGACCGGACACGGAGGTCGCCCTAGTGCCGAACCAGGCGCCGCTAATCACGGACCTGATCGTGGAGCAGATGGTGGCCGGCTACCGCTACGACCTGCCCAGCAAGACCGTCATCGCCCGTCCGGCCCACGCGACCCTCCTGGGCCCGCCGACCGAGAACCCCAGCTTCGCGGCGACCCTGCTCCAGGGCTCCAATCCGACAGCGAACGCCCTGGGCCAGTGGGAGGTCCTCGATTTCGGCGACGACCTGGCGCTGTTCAACGGCAAGTTGGCCGTGGTGCCCGGCACGACGCAGCTCGCGCGCACGGTGGTGTCCACCCGCGTGTGGGACAGCACGGCCTTCGACGAAAACCGCGTGGGTGGTGTGCAGTACGCGTTGGCGCTGCAGCCCCACTCCCTGGGTGTGTACTTGGACGGCGGCACTCAGGCTTTCGCCCGGCCCGACGGCTACGTCACTTCCTTTCCGCCGGCTGCCGGCGCGGAGTCGTCCCTGGTGCTGCTCGACAGCTACGGGATCGTGAGCCGCGCCTTCTCCCAGGCGGTCTCCGGCGGCGGTTCCGCCGGTCCCCGTCAATCCGTGGCCCTGGAGGGTGCGCGCCTGCACATCCTGCGCCAGGGCGCGAGCTACGACGCCGTGAACCACCGAGTGGACTTCACCGCGCCCTACGGCGCCGGCACGGCGGGCTGTCTTGGCAGCCACAGCCTGGTGGGCCAAGGGGTCCCGCGGCTGGCCAGCGCCGGTTTCTCCCTGCTCGCGGGGGGCGCGGCTCCGGGCGGCTTCGGCCTGGTCTACGTGGCGGACAGCCCCGATTGGAACGGCTCGGATCCCTTGGGGTTGGGTGTAACCCTGCACCTTTCCCCGTTCTCGACCCTGCTGGTGTCCTTTCCTGTGCTCGCCAACGGCGCGGGGCAGTCCTTGGTGCCCCTGCCCCTGCCGCCTGCCCCAGCCCTCGCGGGCAAGACCCTGCACGCCCAGGCCGTGTGGGTCTGGAACCCGCTCACCTGTTTGCCCAGCCCCAGCGGCCTCGCCAGCTCCAACGGCCTGGCGTTCACGCTGCTGCCCTAAACGGTGAGGCCCCGCGAAGTGCGCGGGGGGCGTTCCGCCTGCGCCGCCTGGCCGCCGTCGCCGCCAGGCCGCTCTGCCGTCGGCACAGGACCGAGGCCGTGCGCCTGGTCTGTCACCACGCGTTCATCGACCCGGACTCGCAACGGGTCGAGGCGAACATCGTCCTGCTTTTTGGAAAGCGGTTGGATGTAGGACCGTTCCGCGGCAGGGGGTACGTTACAGCCATCTGACGTCCGTTCGGGGGATCAACCTGGAATCCGGGTGGAGCTGGCGAAGTGACGCTTTGGGTATTGCGGGCCTTGCTGTCGGTCGTTTTGTGCAATGGGGTGACTCGGGATCCGACCGACACCCGTCCGAACGTGTTGTTTGTCGTCGTGGACGACATGGGGTGGGAGGATTTGCGCGAACTCCCGCTGACCCAGATCCACGGCGCCCTTGGCGCGGCGCGCGTCTATCCGCGCTTCTACACGTCGCCGGTTTGCAGCCCGTCGCGCTACCAGATGATGTACGGGCGCTATGCCCACGACGCGTTGATCGGTAAAGCGATCGACACGTCGAACGCAGCAGAGAAGGGCGCTCCGACCGAGCACCTCTGTGTGGCCGAGTCGATGTCGGCCGCCGACTACCGCACGGCGCTGTTTGGAAAGTGGCACGTTTCGGGTCCGGCGACCGGTGCTCTTGGGGAGTCGGCGCGCGTGCACGGCTTTGAGCGTTGGCGCGCCGGAGTGCCCGATAACCTGCCCAACATCGCGGGTGCGCACTACGACTGGCGCCGCTTCGACGACGGCAAGCAAACGACCGAGTTCGCCTACACCAGCATCGCCATCGAAGAGGCGTTGCGTGCGTGGTGGACCACCACCGCGGGGCCGAAGTTCGCCGTGTGCAGCTTCATCGCGCCCCACCAGCCCTTCGACTTGGCGCCGAGCGAACTCCTCGGCGGCTTCACGCCAGCGAACAACGATCGCGGGCGTTTCGAATCCGCCGTCGTGGCGATCGACACGCTGTTCGGCGCGATCCTCACCTACGTCGACACCCGGGACACCTACATCTTCCTGCTGGCCGACAACGGCACGCCGCACCAGGTGCCACCGCCAACGCCGGCCTTCAGCGGCTACAAGACCACCGTCTACGAGGGCGGCATCAACGTGCCGCTGCTTGTATGGGGCCCCGACGTGCTCCCGGGCGAAGACCCCTCGCTGGCCCAGATCTGCGACCTGCCGCGCACGGTTCTCGACCTGACGGGCACATCTGCCCGCCGCGAGTACCAGGCGTCGATCTCCCTCGCTCCCAACCTGCGGTATGGCACGCCGGGCGAGCGCCCCTGGGTCTTCGTCCAGCGTTTTGTCCCCAACGGCGGCACCGCCCCTCAGCTCAGTCTGCACCGTTGGGCGGTGGTGCGGGCGGACGGCTGGAAATTGGCGCGGCACAACTCGTTCGAGCTGGTCCTCTCCGACCTCAACGCCGATCCGTTCGAGAAGGCGCCCGACGCGACCCAGGCCCAACCGGCGATTGCCGCGGAGCTGCTTGCGATCTTCCACGCGGCCCTCGGCCCGAACTGGCCCTACTGATCGCCGGCTTCGGTGCTGTCGGCCCGTCGACCGGATCGGCGACGCACCGGCGCTCGCCGTCGAGTTCGACCCGCGCACCGGGTCGAACGGTCGTGCTTGGGCTCAAGAGCGGGCGCCGGGTCGCGCACGGGCTCGCAGGCGCGACGCAGACGGATTATGACCGGCGGGGGGGGAAGTTGTGGCGCCCCCGTAGCGCCGAAGGTGGAGATCCTGGCCGGGGGTAGCTTCGGAAGGGACTGCAGGAGTATTTCGGCGCCGCGTTTGGGCGTCGGCACAGGGCTTGCCTCTGAGCGACGCGGTAGTCCGGACCACCGCCAAACCAGGCGCCGGGCTGGTCCATCGACTGCAACCCGACACCTTCCACAGCGACGCGTACCTGCGTGGACTGGCCCAGACCGGTGGTTGCCCCTTGCACGCCTGGGCTGGCGGTCAAGAGCAGTAGGCCAAACAGGGTAATGGAAGGGGTGCGCATGGGGTGGCCGTGGGGTTGGGGATCGAGCGGCAGCGATCCACGACGGGTGACTCCATGGGGATCGATGGGGATCCACGAGGCGACGTTACGGCATCTCAAGGAATGGTGGGTCCAAGCGCATTGCGTCAGGCCAACTCGCTCTGCGGCGGCCACTACCGCGGCGCCCGCAGGCGGTCGAGGACGGGCCGACGAACTCCCCTGCCCGCAGTCTTGGCGCGGGTGAAGGTGAAGGCGGCTGCGGTCGGGCAGCGCCGCGGCGAACTTCAGCGCGGATCTGCACCGCCCACTCCCGATCCGGGCTGACCCCTTAGTCTCCCGGCCCTCGGACTCGGGGGTGCCTTCAATGAGCGCCCCATCGAGCCCTGGGGCGGGACCTGTCGATGGGCCCCGCAATGGATTCGCCTTCCGCTGGTGACGAAGCACCCGCCATCGGGCTCCGCGCTGCCCTGGTCCTGGCCCTATGGGTGGGGCCGGCGGCCGCGGGATTGGGGCTGTGGTCCGGCTACGCAGCGCGGCCGGGGTACGGCCCCAGCGCGCCGGTGCAGTGGCCAACCGGCGCTGCCCTAGAGCGGGCCCTCGACCGCCCCACACTGGTGGTTTTTGCCCACCCCTGTTGTCCTTGCACCCGGGCCTCCCTGGAGAACCTGGACCGCCTGCTGACAGCCTTTGACGGGCCGATTCAAACGGACCTTCTGCTTTGGACACCCGCGGGCATGACCCACGAGGACGCCGAAGCGTTTGCGGACGGATCCGTGCTTCATCGCGCCAGCGACATGCCCGGGGTTTCGACTCGGCTCGATCGGGGTGGCGTTTTGGCGGAGCACTTTGGAGCGCTGACCTCCGGTACGGCCCTCCTGTTCGGCGCCGATGGCGCCCTGCGGTACGCCGGCGGTTTGACCTTCGCCCGCGGGCATGCGGGGGACGGCGTCGCCACCGCGCAACTGCTTTCGGCCATGGCGCAGGCACCGGCGCAGGTTGTGCACACGGCGGTGTTTGGCTGCAGCCTGCTGGAACCGGCGGAACTCGAAGCCGTCGCCGCGGGGGACCGCCGTTGAGCACCGCAACCTGTTCCGCACGCGCTCACGAACTCGTGAGCAGCGCCAATCGGGCGGTACACGTGCGCACGGACCGCATGTTCGCCGCGCTCATGGCGTTCCAGTGGGTCGTGGCACTGGGTCTCGCCACAGGGCTCTCGCCCCAAACCTGGAGCGGCTCCCAGGCCTCGGTGCACCCCCACGTGTACCTGGCGCTCTTGCTCGGTACACCCCTGTCGGCGGTGCCCATTTGGCTCGCACTGCGCCGCCCTGGGGAGCGGGCCACACGCCACACGATCGCGGTCAGCCAGGCCCTTTGGTCTGCGCTTCTTATCCACCTAACCGGTGGTCGCATCGAGACCCACTTCCACATCTTTGGCTCCCTGGCGTTCCTGTCCTTCTACCGCGATTGGCGCGTGCTTTTGAGCGCATCCGCCGTCGTGGCCGCGGACCACTTCCTGCGCGGCGTGTGGATGCCGAGTTCGGTCTTCGGCACGTCGGGCCCGGGCAATTGGCGCTGGGTCGAGCACACCGCCTGGGTTGTCTTCATCGACGTGTTCCTGTTTCTGGCCTGCCGCCGATCCAACCTGGAGATGCGCGAGATCGCCGAGCGTCAGGCGGAACTGGAGGCGACCAACGGACGTATCGAAGCGCAGGTGCAAGCGCGTACCCAAGACCTGCTCGTGGCGCGGGACGCGGCCCTGGAGGCAGCCCGAGCCAAGGGCGTGTTTTTGGCCAATATGAGCCACGAGATCCGCACACCCATGAACGGCGTGATCGGCATGACCCAGTTGCTCCTCGATACGGAGCTGACATCCGAGCAACGCGAGTACGCCTCCACGGTCGAGGTGTGTGGCGAGGCGCTTTTGTGCCTGATCAACGACATCTTGGACCTCTCGAAGATCGAAGCCGGAAAGTTGGAGCTCGAGGACATCGACTTCGACCTCCACACCGTGGTCTACGAAAGTGCGCACATCCTCTCGCCGCGGGCCCAGGACAAGCAGATCGAACTCATCGTGGATGTGCCGCCCGGTTCACCCCAAATGGTTCGCGGGGACCCCGGTCGCGTGCGTCAGGTGCTGCTCAACTTGTTGGGCAACGCGGTGAAGTTCACCGAGACCGGCCAGGTGACGCTATCGGCGTTCGAACTTTCCCGCGCGAAGGCCACCTGTCGCCTGCGCTTTGAAGTGGCGGACACGGGCATAGGCATCCCCGTCGATCGCCAGGGTCAGCTCTTTGAGGCGTTCACACAGGCCGACACCTCTACCACCCGTCGGTTCGGGGGCACCGGTTTGGGGCTGGCCATTTCGCGCCGACTTGTGGAGGCAATGTCCGGCCGCGTGGGACTTTCCAGTGTGGAGGGCGAGGGCTCGACGTTCTGGTTCGAACTCGAGCTGGGCTACCGGCCGACGCCGACGCCTGTGGAACGTCAGCTCGCCGAGACCCGCATCGTGGGCCAGCGCGTGTTGATCTTGGACGACAACCGCACCAACCGCCGCATTTTTGCTGCACAGTTCGAGTCCTGGGGTTTGGTGGCGACCGGCGTCGAGTCGGGCAGTCAGGCCCTCGATCGCCTCGATGCGGCCCATGCCGAGGGTCGCCCGTTCCATCTGGCCCTTGTGGACTACCAAATGCCGGAAATGGACGGTTGGGGCTTCGCCGAGCAAGTGCGCTCCAGGCCCCACTTGGCGGGTCTGAGGTTGTTGCTCGCCAGTTCGGTGAATCACTTCGGCGTGTCCGCACAGGCCCGTGCGTTGGGGTTCGAGGCCTGCTTCACAAAACCCGTCCCACCCAGCGCCCTGCGCGCGGCCGTGCACTTGAGCGCGCCACATGCTGTCACGAATGCGCCTAGGCCGAGTCTGGACGGGACACCCGCGGCGCTGCCCTCCGGCAGCGGTCGCCTCAACGCACACGTGCTCTTGGCCGAAGACAACCCCGTCAACCAGCGACTGGCACAACGCCAGCTCTTGAGGCTGGGCTGCAGCGTCCGGACCGTCAGCCACGGGCGCGAAGCTTTGGATGCACTGCAACGCGAGACGTTCGACCTGGTGCTGATGGACTGCCAAATGCCCGTCATGGACGGGTACGAAGCCACGCGCATTCTTCGCGCCCGGGAGGTGCGGGGCGAACGTTTGACGGTCATCGCGCTGACCGCCCACGCCATGGATGGGGCCCGGGAGGGCTGTTTGCAGGCTGGGATGGACGACCACCTGACTAAGCCGGTGTCCCTAGAGCAATTGCAAGCGGCGCTGGAGCGTTGGTTGGCTCCGCGTCCCGCAGCTTAGTGGGGGATGCCTAAAGCCGAAAGGGCGCGTGCCTGTCGCGCTGCAGCCAGGCGACTTTGAGACCCCAGCGAAGTCTGCCCGCCCTGTTCCGAGCAGCGGTGATGTCACGCTGAAACACCCGGTCCGCGGGTGGCGCTATTGCCCACCGGGATGTCCGCTTGGGCATCGGGATCACGTCCCTGGCTGCGATCGAACCAGCGCATCACGGGCGTGACCGCAATGCCATGCAGAAGGATCGATAACAGACAGATCAGCCCGACGATCGCCCAGAGGCGATCGGCACCTTCGAATGGCGCGTTGTTGAGTCCGTAGGCGAGGTAATAGAACGAACCGACGCCGCGGATGCCGAAGACGGCCAGGATCAGCTTTTCGCGCAGCGGCCTGCGCCATCCGATGAGTCCGATCATGCCCGTCAGCGGGCGGACGACCAGGACGATGACCAACGCCGCGGCCGCATCGAAGGCGCTCAGCGGAGAAAGCAGGCCTGACACCAGCGCGCCGCCGAACAACAACAGCACCACCATCATCGCCATGCGTTCGATCTGCTCGATGAAGTCGTGCATCTGCTCGATGAAGTCGTGGTCGCGGTCGGCGTGACGAAAAGCGAGCGCGGCGACAAAAACGGCCAGAAACCCGTAGCAGTTCAGCACTTCCGCGACCGAATAGGAGACGAAGGTAGCGGCCAGCACGATGAATCCATCCCGCGTTGAGGCCAGTCGCGTGCTGATGGGGATCGTAAAAGTCAGCCAGCCGAACACCCAGCCGATGACCCAGCCAATGCCGAGACCGGCCCCGATCTCCCAAAGAACACTGACGGCCAGCCAGTGCGCGAACCAGTCGGTCTTTTCGCCGGAAGCAACGAGCGCCAGCGCGACGGCGAGGTTCACAAACGGAAAGGCCAGCCCGTCATTTAAGCCGGCTTCGGACGTGAGGCCGAAGCGAACTTCGTCCTCGCCCCCTTCCCGCGGCTCGCCGACCTGGATATCCGACGCCAGTACCGGATCCGTCGGGGCCAAACTCGCCGCCAGCAGGATGGCCCCTGCCAACCCCAGCCCAAGGAACGTGAATCCAATCAGCGCGATTGCGGCGACGGACAGCATCATCGTGACTGCGAGCAGCCGCCAGGTGACCCCCCAGCGCCGCAGACTGAAAATGCGGTCGATCTTTAGCCCCGCACCCATGAGTGCAATGATCACTACGAACTCGGTCAACCTCTCGGTGACTTCGGGATAGGCCTGCGGCAGCGGTTCGGAGCCTACCTGCGGCAGGCCGAAGAGGCCAGTCCCAAGAGCGACGCAGACGATCGGCAGCGAAAGCGGCGCCCTGCGGAAGACGAGCGGGAGCCACGCGACGAGCCCGATCAGTGCGCCGACGACGAACAGGACAAGAATGTAGGGGTCGGGCATCGAGGTGGAGCGCCCCGGCTTGGGTGGTGACTGTGCGGTTTTGCCATCCCGTCATTGCCACGGGCGTGACGGGCGAGGGGTGCGAGGTGGTTTGCAATCTCGTCCGTGTATAACAGCAAGACGGCGAGCCCGGGCGCTCTGATCAAAGCGTTTCACCTCGATCGGATCGCGTTTCTCGCCGCCCCATTCGCGGTGATGCAGCATCAGCAACACGGCAGGAGTAAACGCGCAGACAGCTCGGGGAAAATGAGGGACGGGCGAAGCGACGTTGCCATCAGGTGCCTTCTGGACCATCGCCCCGTGGCGTGGGAGTATCGATTTCGCGCAATTCGCCGGCGCGCAAGTGCGCGTCAAAGCGTCAAGGCTCTGCATCGCCCTCCGTACGCCCCCCGACCTGGCTTGCGTGTTGGTCCACCCCGGCGGCGCCTTGAAAACCGCCGCGCGGACCCTGGATTTCGGCTTCGACCTTGGCTTCGCCCCGGACTGCGGCCAGTGGCCGGGTTGAAATGCAGTCTGGCGCGCTCCGAAGGAGCCGTCGCGCCCCCTGCGCGCCCAACCCCGGGCCGCGCCCCATCATGCACGCACTTTTCCTGCTCCTTTGCTCGCACCAAGGTCCCACCCCACTCCCGGCGCCCGAGGGTCTGCTCGGGTCACCGCTGGCCTATGTGGAGGTGCTGCGGCCCCACGCCTGGCTGCGCGCCCTCCGCGAATTGGACCTGGGTCTGCCCGCGGCGGCCGCGGACCGGATCTGGGGCGAGCTGGAGCCGGGCCTGGCGGACCTTGAGACCGCAGTGGGTCCGCTGGAACCGTTGATGGACGCCCTCGCCGGCGAGCGTGCGGCGCTGGCTCTCGCGCAAACCAACGGCGGCAGTCCATTTGTGAGCGCGGTGCTCGAAGGACCCGATCCCGCGGCGGCGCGTGCCGCCATCGACGGCGCACTGGCCCATCTGGGAAGCCGGTTCGGGGCACCGAATGCCTCCCGGCCCGTGCATCCTTCCTTGGCGGGAGCCACTTGGTGGCAGATTCCAGACGCCGGATGGCTTGTGCAACGTGCGGGCCGCACCTACTGGGCCCCCACGGAGCAGCCCCTCAAGGAGTACCTGCATGCGGACGCGGTCGAGCCCCGCGGTCGATCCGAGGGCGCCCCGTTGGTGGCCTTCGCCGACCTGACCCGCTGGCGTTCGGCCGTGGGTGACAACGCGTTCCGCGACTGGGACCTGCTGGCCCGCCAACCAGAGGGATTGCTGGTCTTGGGAGCCGGTCTTGTGGGGTTCATGGGCGCGCGCACTCTCGAACTGTCCGCCGAGCGTGGCGCGCAGAGCTGGTCGCTGGAGCTGGTGGGCCGGGGCAACTCCGATCCCTTGGGGGCACTGCGCCCCGATGAGGCCGCGCGGCCGCGGCAGTTCTTGCACTCGGAGCAAAACCTCGCCAGCGCGCTGTTCTACCGCGACGTCGGCCGCATCACCGTCGATCGCCAGCGCTATCTGCCCGCGCAGGCGGCGGCAAAGATGGCCTCGAAGCTGCGTGAGCTGGAGATCTTCTTCGGCGGTCTGCGCCTGGACGAAGAGGTGCTCGCGCGCCTTTCGCCCTGGTTGCAGATCGCCGTGCGCGAGGTGCATTTGCCCACGGGTGAAGGTCCGGCACTGATCCTGCCCGCCGCTGTTCTGGTCGTCGATACCGCCGCGGACGATCGTTTGGCCCATGCCCTAGAATCGGCGTTCCAAGGACTCGTGGCCCTTTCAAACGTGGAAGCGCGCCAAGCGGGCCGGTCCCGCAGCTTCGTCCTGCGCACCGAACGGGTGGGTTCCGTCTCGTACTCGGTGGCTGTTCCGCCACCGCTGGCTCCGGCCGAACAGGGCGATCTGTTCTACAACCTTAAGCCCGCGCTCGCAGTCACCGACGGCTGCCTCGTGTTGGCCAGCCACGCGGCGCTGCTCGTGGACGTGCTGGACGAGCTTTTGCCCGTCGCGGCTCCGTCCGCAAAGGAACTTCCGCGGGAGTTTGTCCACGTCAGCGGGCCGGCCCTGGCCCGTTGGGCCGCGCCACAAGAAGCCACCTTGGACCTACTGCTTTCGCTGATCGTGCCTGACGGCCCCACGGTCGCCGAATGGATGCGTTGGTTTGGCGGTGGCTCGCTTTCGCTTGAGCTGGAATATGCTCCGGGCCAGCTCCACTTGCGTGGGTCCGTGGGTGCTTTGGAGTCCGGGCGATGAAACGCGCGGTCGAGAGCACGGTCGAGAGCACGGTCGAGAGCGGAACGAGACGCCCGCTTTCGACCCTGGCTCCCGCCCGTGGCCCGTGGAACTCTGCCGCGGCAGGGCACTTGGCGCGCCGCGCTCTGTTCGGCTGTGGTCCAGAGCGGTTGCAGGAACTGCTGGAACTGGGACCCAAGGATGCCGCGGCGACGCTGGTGGCAGATGCCCGCGCAGTCCTTGTCGATCCTCAACTCGCCGCTGCAGAAGCACTTGGCACCCGCGCCGCGGTCGAGGCCCACTGGATGGCGCGGATCCTGGCTCCCGACAGCACGCCAGTGGGCCGGGGCCGGCTCGCCGAGCGCATAGCCCTGCTTTGGCACAACCACTTCGCCACCTCCGTGGTCAAGGTGGAAGACAGTGTGTTGATGCTGCGCCAGATCGACACTCTGCGCCGCACCGGCGCGGGAGACGCCCGCGCCATGCTCCGCAGCATGGTTCAAGATGGTGCCATGTTGGTGTGGCTCGATGGAGATGGCAGTCGACCGCCCACTCCCAACGAGAACTTGGCGCGGGAACTGATGGAACTGTTTGCCTTGGGTCGCGGCAACTACAGCGAATCGGACGTGAAGGAAGCGGCCCGCGCGCTGACGGGATGGAGCGTGCGCGGGCGGCATGTGGAGTTCGCTGCGTCGCGCCACGACAGCGGCGACAAAAACATCCTGGGTGCCCGCGCGCCCTTCGATGCGCTGGCATTGGCGTCCCACTTGTCCGAGCAACCCCACTTCGCACGCCGTGTGGCCCACCGGCTGGTGCGCGAGCTGTTGACCGATGGGGGCGACGAGCAAGCCGAGGCTGTGCTGGAGCAAGAGCTGCACGCACAGGACTTCGACGTGCTGGGTACCGTGCAGGCCCTCTTCGCTTCCGAACTGTTCTACGACCTGCGCTGGCGCGAAGCCAAGGTGGCCGGCCCCGTGGAATACCTGGCCCGCTGTTCCTTGGCGCTGGGGGTGTTCTTGCCACCCTTCGAGGTCGCGCAACTTGCTGCGCGCGCAGGCCAACGCCTCTTCGCGCCCCCGACCGTGGAGGGCTGGCGCGGAGGTGCGGACTGGATGCACGGCTCTGCGCTTTTGGTGCGCAGGGAAGCCGCCTGGGCGCTGGCCCAACGCGCGGCCTCCAGTCCGGCTCTGCGCCCGGAGGGCGAGCTCAACCTTTCGGACGTGTGGATCCGTCTGCACCCTGGTGCGCCGGCTGCTGTGTGGCTGGACAAGGTCGCCTCGATGGCCAGCACAGCTTCCCGGCGCGAGCGCGACGCGCGGCGCATCCTAGAACTGCTGGACGCACCCCAAACCCACCTGATGTGACCATGGCATCACGCAGAGACGTATTGGCGGGCGGTTTCGCGGCGGGACTCTTGGGTTCTGGTCTGTTGCGCTTTGGCGCTGCGACGAACAGTGCCACGAACAGTGCGACGGAGCGCGACACGGTGCTGATCACCGTGGAGTTGCACGGGGGCAACGACGGGCTCAGCACGGTGTTGCCCTTGGAGCAAGAGCGCTGGTACCAGCTGCGCCCTACTCTGTCCCAGGTGGCGCGGGGTAGCCACCCGCTGGCGCCCGGTTGGGGGCTGCACCCCTCCCTGCCACAACTGGCGGCGGCTTTCGCGGAAGGCGAGCTGGCCATCGTGCACGGGGTTGGCACCCCGGTGCCCGAGCGATCCCACTTCCACGCCTTGGAGCTGTGGCACCGCGGCACTCGTGTGGCGCGCGAAGAACGCGATGTGCGCGAAGGTTGGCTTGGGCGCGCGGGTAAACTGGCGGGTGTGCTCGACGCGGGGGCACCCACGGCGCTGTATGCCGGTGGCGACATTCCGCCTCTTTCTCTGTACGAAGGTGGCCAGGCGCCGGCCACCTGGGGCGGACGGTCCGGGGGCGCTCCAGTGGCGTCCCAGGCGCTCGCAGAGGCCCAAGTGGCCGCTGCCAAGGGCCGAACCCACGAACTCGTGGCCCATGCCAGGGAACACGCCCGACGGCTGGGGGAGCGCATCGCTCGGGCCGAGGGCACACCGCTACTCGTGCCGTGGCCTGCGAGTGGCCTGGCCACGGACCTTGCCCGGGTGGCCCGTGCGGTGCATCACGGATGGGGACCCAGGGTGTACGGCGTGGTACTGGGGGGTTTCGACACCCACCTGGAGCAAGCCGCATCCCACGAACGGTTGCTGGCGGAGTTGGACGGGGCCTTGGGCGCCCTGCGGGCCGAACTGACCCAAGCCGGTTGGTGGTCGCGCACCGCAGTGGTCGTGCACAGCGAGTTCGGGCGTCGCGCCGCCGAGAACCAAAGCCGTGGCACGGACCACGGCAACGGAGCACCCGTGCTTCTCTTAGGCGGCGCGCTCGGCGGGGGTTTGTATGGCACGGCGCCGGACCTGGAGCAGTTGGTGGACGGAGACGTGCCCGCTACCACCGATCTCACCCACCTGCAAAGCACTCTGGTCTCCTGTTGGCTGGAAGGGGCGGGGGCGCGGGTCGACGACGCGCTGCGCCGGCTCTTCCCTGGGGGCTAGCCCGGATCCCGCGGCACTTGCTGGTCGCTTCGGCAGCAAAGTGCGTGAACGGTGTCCATGCCGGATTTGGCTCACATTCGCCGATACCGCGTCGAGCCGATAGTGAACAAGCCGAACGCGGCGAAGCCGAGCGCCAGCGCCGTGAGGAGGAAGCGTCCGAACGGCTGCGCGAGGATCGCGTACACCGCGTCGTTCAGCCCCGACGCCTGTTCCTCGTCGAACGTCAGCGCCGCATAGCCGACCAACCCTCCCACCACGCACAACACCACGCCCTTGACGACGAAACCGACTTGGCCGACGCGCTCCAGGCCGATGCGAGCACCGTTCGACATCGAGGATGTGTCGAGCTGCTCGCGGAAGGACATGGTGACGCCCCGCGTCACGCCCGCGACGCCGATGCCGAGGGTGATCAGGACCGCGACGACGACGATCACCGTGCCCCCGGGCCACGCCATCACACCGGAGATGGCGTCCTTCCTGGACTGCTCATCCGAGGCGCCGAACCCAAGCGAGATTGAGAGCGCGGTGGCCCCCATCACAGCATGGAGGAGCGCCTTGCCGCCGTTCGCGACACGCAGTCGCAGCGCCTCGAAGCCCTCCCGATCACGGTGTCCGACGATGGCCTCGCCCGCCTGCCACAGCGCGAATGCCGCGAACCCGACCACGGCGATCCACAGCAGGACTCCGCCCAGGGGCTGAGCGCGAACCGAGTGCAACGCTCCGACGAGGTCGGGGCTCTCCTGAGTGGAAGCCCCCCAGGCGATCTGGACCGCCAGAATGCCGATGACGATGTGGACGACGCCCCAGGCAAGCAAGCCGACCCGCGCGAGAAACGCGAGCACGGGGCCGCTCGCGACACCTCGCTCTTTCGCATCGGTTTGGCTCGACATCAGGGTGCTCTGGTGCGCCCGAGCCGTGCGACGGACGCAAGGCTGCGAGGCTGCGAGGCTGCGAGGCTGCGAGGCAGCTGACCGTAGGCGCGCTGCGGGGCGTTGTCAAACGGCCGAGTGGGAGAAATGCCGCCTGTTTGTCTTGCGCGCCGAATCGGCGATGATGCGGTGAGCGCGGTCTGGTCGCGCTCGTCCGAGCGCCGCCGCGCCATCCGGCGCTTGCAGGCAATTTCACGGCGAAGCCACCTACCTTTCCGACATCCGTTTTGCACCGCATTTCGAAGTGACCGCACGGCGTCCGCACTTGGGCCGGTTCGACTGCGTCCATTCCTGCCGTCGCCGCCAAGGCCGCCGCGGCCTGCTGCTGAGACGCGCGAATGAGCAAGAAGAAAATCATCCTCCTCGTTGCGGTCGTGGTCGCCGCCCTCGCACTGTACTTCGGCGGCGGCTCCGAGTACCTCAGCCTGCAGAAGCTGCAGTCCCTGCTCGGCACCGCACGCGCCTACGTCGACGCCAACCCGCTCGGCGCTGCGCTCGGATTCGGCGCGCTCTACATCGTCGCCACCGCCCTTTCGCTGCCCGGCGCCACCCTCTTGACGCTGTTCGCGGGCGCGATCTTCGGGCTCTGGCAGGGCCTGCTGATCGCGTCGTTCGCGTCGAGCATCGGCGCTACGCTGGCGATGCTGGCCTCGCGCTACGTCTTCCGCGATAGCGTCCGCGGTCGATTCGGCAAGCGGCTCAAGCGCATCGACGATGGCATTGAGCGCGAAGGCGGCTTCTACCTGTTCGCGCTGCGTCTGGTGCCGGTGTTCCCGTTCTTCGTCATCAACTTGGCGATGGGCCTGACCGCGATCCGCGCCTGGACGTTCTATTGGGTCAGCCAGCTCGGCATGCTCGCCGGCACCTTCGTCTACGTGAACGCGGGGCGCGAACTCGGCCAGCTCGAATCGCTGTCCGGCATCCTCAGTCCGAGCCTGCTGATAGCCTTCGCCGCGCTCGGCCTGCTGCCGCTGGTCGCGCGCAGATTGCTCGACGGGCTGCGCGCCCGCAAGGTCTACAAGGGCTGGGACAAGCCGCAACGCTTCGACCGCAACCTGATCGTGATTGGCGCCGGCGCCGCGGGACTCGTCACCAGCTACATCGCCGCCACCGTGCGCGCCAAGGTGACCCTGATCGAGAAGGCCGAGATGGGCGGCGACTGCCTCAACCGCGGCTGCGTGCCGTCCAAGGCGCTGATCCGCGTCGCGCGGGCCGCGGCGGAAATCCGCGACGGCGGGCGTTTCGGCGTGCAGGCCGGTAAACCCGAGATCGACTACGCGCAGGTCATGCGCCACGTGCGCGGTGCGATCACCCAGATCGAACCGCACGATTCGCCGGAGCGCTATCGCGGGCTTGGCGTGGAGGTGATCCAGGCCGAGGCCAAACTCGTGTCGCCGTGGGAAGTGGAGGTCGACGGCAGGCGTCTGAGCGCGCGCCACATCGTGCTGGCGACCGGCGCGCGGCCCTTCGTGCCGCCAATCCAGGGACTGGACGACGTCCCTTACCGCACCTCGGACACGATCTGGGACCTCGAAAAGCTGCCGCAACGCCTGTTGGTGCTCGGCGGCGGTCCGATCGGCTGCGAGCTGGCGCAGAGCTACGCGCGGCTAGGCAGCGAGGTAGCCATCGTGGAGATGGCCGACCAATTGCTGGGCCGCGAGGACAAAGATGCCGCCGACGTGGTCCGGGCCGCGCTGGAGGCCGACGGCGTGCGCGTGCTGCTCGGCCACAAAGCGGTGGCGGCGAAGGCGGGCGACACGCACACGCTGCGCGTCGAGCACGACGGCGACTCCAGCGAACTGCCCTTCGACGTGCTGCTGGTCGCCATCGGCCGCACCGCCAACGTGGAGGGCTTCGGCTTGGACACGCTCGACATCCCGCTGCGCAAGAACCGGACCATCGAGACCGACGAGTTCCTGCGCACCAAATACCCCAACATCCTCTGCGTCGGCGACGTCACCGGGCCTTACCAGCTCACCCACGCCGGCGCGCACCAGGCCTGGTATGCGGCGGTGAACGCGCTGTTCGGCGGCTTCAAGTCCTTCCGCGCCGATTACAGCGTCATGCCGGCCTGCACCTACACTGAACCGGAATCGGCACGCGTCGGCCTGAGCGAACGCGAGGCCGAAGAGGAAGGAACGGACGTCGAGGTGGTCAAGTACGCGCTTTCCCAACTCGATCGCGCGGTTGCCGAAGGCGCGACCAAAGGCTTCGTCAAGGTGCTGGTGCCGCCGGGCAAGGACACCATCCTCGGCGCCACCGTGGTCGGCGAGCGCGCCGGCGAGACCATTGCCCTGTTCGCGCTGGCGATGAAGCAGGGCATCGGCCTCGACAAGATCCTCGGCACGGTGTTCGCCTATCCCACCTTCGCGGAGGCTGCCAAGTCGGTCGCCGGCGAGCGACGCAAGCGGCACAAGCCGAAAAAGTTGCTCGACTGGGCCGAGCGCTACCACCGCTGGAAACGGGGTGGCGAGTGAACCCTCCGAACTTAAGACGATCAGGATCGACGTGCCCGCGCAGGCGCGGGGCGGCGCTGAACGACGTCTGGGAGCACCGCCAGCCGGTCGAAACCGTGCGCGACAACGCCTACACTGGTTTCGTGAAGTGGGTGGTCGCAAACTGCGGTAAGGCACGCGAAGGTGTGGGCGATTCTGTCGCTCGACGTCGCGGCCGACGACTGCCGCGCCTTCGGCATCGAGCCACCGCGGACTGCCGGCGTCAGGGTGGTCAGGGTGCCGGTGTCAGAGTGCCGGTGTCAGAGTGGCCGGTTTCAGAGTGGCCGGTTTCAGAGTGGCCGGTTTCAGAGTGGCCGGTTTCAGAGTGGCCGTGGACACCGACAATACCGTTGAGTCGACGGTGAGCGGCTCCGGCGACATCTGCTCCGAGCCGGTGGGAGGAGAGCGATGAGCGACGTCGTCGCATCGCCGACCCCGCCCTTTGTGCGCAGGCTTGAGCGCGAGGGCTTGACGCTGGACCGCACGCCGCTGGAGATCCTGCAGGTCAACTTGACCGCGCGCTGCAACCTGGCCTGCACCCACTGCCACGTCGAATCCGGGCCGAAGCGCCGCGAAGCACTGGATGCGCGCGGCGTCGCGCGACTGATCGCATTGATGGGCACCGCCCCGGCGCTGCACACGCTCGACCTCACCGGCGGCGCGCCCGAACTGCATCCGCAGTTCCGCGAACTGGTCGCGGCCGGGCGCGGGCGCGGGCTGAAGGTGATCGACCGCTGCAACCTGACCGTGCTGTCCGAAGCCGGACAGGAAGACACTGCGAAATTCCTCGCGCAACACGGCGCGGCGGTGGTCGCGTCGCTGCCCTGCTACACGCCGCAGAACGTCGACAAGCAGCGCGGCAAGGGCGTGTTCGGCCAGAGCATCACCGCGCTGCAGCAGTTGAATGCGCTCGGCTACGGCCAGTCGGATTCGGAGCTGGAACTCGACCTTGTGTACAACCCGGTGGGCGCGACCCTGCCGCCCTCGCAGCATTTGCTCGAGGGCGACTACCGCAAGCGCCTGCACGACGATTTCGATATCCGCTTCAACCGGCTGTTCACCATCACCAACATGCCGATCAAGCGCTTCCTGCACGAACTGGAGCGCGACGGCCGCCTCGACGACTACATGCAGCTCCTGGTTGACCACTTCAATCCGCAGGCAGCAAAGGGCGTGATGTGCCGCAACCTGGTGTCGGTGGGCTGGGACGGCGGGCTGTACGACTGCGACTTCAACCAGATGCTCGGTATCGAGCTCGGCCGCGCGAGGACCACACTGTGGGATATCGAGCGCCTGGACGAAATAGAGACGCGGCCGATCGCCTTCGCGCAGCACTGCTACGGCTGCACCGCTGGCGCCGGCAGCTCCTGCGGCGGCAGCCTGGCCTGAGCGTGGCCATGGGTGCGGCAGGCGATGAAGCTGTGGGAGCGACGGAAGTCGCGCTGCCCGGCTGCTCATCGGCAGCGACTTCGGTCGGTCCTACGAAGGACGCCAACGCAGCGGATTGTGCGGGTGTCGAGGGCGATCCACTGTCACGGCTCACGATCGTGCTGCCGATCGGGCCCGGCGACACCGCCTGGCCGCCGTTACTCGAGACGCTGCGGCGCGCGGCGGCGGGCGCGGAACTGTTGCCGGTGTTTGCCGTCGGCGATCCGCAGACCGGATGCTGCCCGGTCAGCATCACCGCGCTGACCGCGCCCGCGGGACGCGCGCACCAGCTCAATGCAGGCATCGCTGCCGCACGGGGCGACTGGCTGTGGTTGCTGCACGCGGATTCCTGCCTCCGCGCCGACACCGTGCCGGCGCTGCGCCGCTGGCTGATCGCGGAACCGCACGCGTTGGGCTGGTTCCGGCTGGCGTTCGAGCACGATGGGCCGTGGCTGATGCGCCTGAATGCCTTGGGCGCCAACTTGCGCGCGCGCTGGCTGGGCCTGCCGTTCGGCGACCAGGGCTTCCTGCTGCAGCGCGACGACGCAGGCCGGCTCGGCTCCTTCGATCCCACGCTGCCCTTCGGCGAGGACCACGCCTGGGTTTGGCGCGCGCGCCGGCTTGGCTTGCCGCTGCGTGGGGTCGGCGGCACGCTCGCGACCAGCGCGCGCAAGTACGCCGAGCACGGCTGGTGCAGGACGACATGGCGGCATCTGCGGCTGACCTGGCAGCAGGCGCGGCAGGAGCTGCTGCGATGAACGCCACGACCCTGCACAACGACCGCATCGGCCTGGGGATCTTCGTCAAGACTCCGGGCCATTCGCCACTGAAGACGCGGCTGGCCGCGGGCATCGGTCGCGCGTCCGCCGAACGCTTCCATTGCCTCGCCGCCGAAGCCGTCGCCGCCGTTGCGCGTGCGGCCCAGGCGACGCTGCCCGGCTTGGCAGTGACATGGGCCGTGGCGGAAGCTTCGGCGCTCGACGACGCGCTCTGGTCGGGGCTGCCGCGCATCGCCCAAGGCGCTGGCGATCTCGGCGCGCGCATGCGCCACGTCACCGAGCGGCTGTGCAGCGCGCACGGCGGCGCGCTGCTGCTGGGCGCGGATGCGCCACAACTGCGCGTTGACGACCTCGTCGCCGCGGTGCGCGCGCTCGATGAATACGACCATGTCCTCGGCCCCAGTGTCGACGGCGGCTTCTGGCTGTTCGGCACCCGCCAACCGGTGCCGGTGTTAGCCTGGACGACGACGCCCTGGTCGCAGGCTGATACCAAGGAGCGCTTCATTGCCGCACTTGGCACGCCGCGCATCGGCCGCCTGAACGCGCTGCGCGATGCCGATACGGCGGACGACCTGCCGCCGTTGCGGGTGGCACTCGATGCGCTGCCGGCGCCTTTGCCGGAGCAGGCACGGCTTGCCGACTGGCTGCGCTTGCTTGACGTGATCTAGCCCGGGTTATTCCTCAGGTTTTCGAGCAGACGAGCCCAAGTCGTCGCCTGGTGGTGCTTTGCGGCCGCGGGATCCACAGTCGACCTTGAACAGGTCAACGAGGGACGCCCGTGGTCGCAAAGTGCCGCCCGAGGGCGAAAGGCGGCCGAAGGCCGCCGGTTGGGCCGTCCGATCGCAAAGCTGGTGAATAACCCAGGCCAAGGGCTGAGCCGGGACGCCGCGGGCACTCCAGGCTTCGGGCGCTCGCAACCACGCCTCCTGGGTCACGTCCTCGGCCAAGGCCCGATCGCCCCCGGCGCGCTTCGCAGCGAAGGCGTAGAGCTCCGGCAGCGTGGCGCGAAAGAGCCTTACCCATTCCTCCGGATCGTTCATCTGCCCCATGACACCCCTGCCGAGGGAATCCCACGGAAAGCTCGGCATCTTTGGGCACGGAGAGTCCGCGCTCGCCAAGAGGCCCCGCGGCCCGGTGTGTTGGTGCCCGGTTGTGGACCGCAGGCGGCCGGCGACGGGCAGCCTTGAGACACCGGGGGGCCCGCCCCCTATTCTGGCGCCCTCCCGGCGCGCGGCAATCGCCCGCGCCCCAACGCACACACCATGTCCACGCGCCCCCAATCCGACCCGCTGCCCAACGGCGCCAGCCTCGACTTCGTCGAGCAGATCTACGCCCGATTCCTGTCGGACCCCGCCTCGGTCGGGGCAAGTTGGCGGACCTATTTTCAGGGTTTCGAAGGGGACGACACCTTCGCCGCCCTGCCGCAGCTGGGGCCAAGCCGCAGCCCCGCGGGCCTGTTCCGCGCCGGGGCCGCGGAGCGCCGCGCTCCGATCGGGACCAACGGGTCCGACCTGGCGCTGCTTCAGGACCGCGTCGACCAGATCATCCGCGCGTACCGTGTGCGTGGGCACCTGATCGCCAAGCTCGATCCCCTGGGCCTGCCGCGCCCGCCCCAGCCCGAGCTCGAAATGGGCTTCTACGGGCTGCACGAGAGCCACCTCGACCGCACGTTTTCGAGCAGCACGATCTTCGGCACACGCTCCCTGACGTTGCGGCAGATGTTGCAGCGCTTGTCGAACACGTACTGCCGCTCGATCGGCATGCAGTTCATGCACATCGACGATCTGCACGTCAAGAATTGGCTGATGGAGCGCATGGAGGGCACCGAAAACCGGTTGCAGCTCACACGCGGCGAGCAGGTCCGAATCCTGACCCAACTCACCGACGCCAGCCTTTTCGAGGAGTTCCTGCAGAAAAAATTCCTTGGTGCAAAGCGCTTCAGCCTGGAAGGTGGCGAAAGCCTGATTCCCCTCCTGCACCTCGCGATCGACGAAGCCGCGCGCCACGGTGTACGCGAGATCGTATTCGGCATGGCCCACCGCGGGCGCATCAATGTGCTCGCGAACGTCCTCGGCAAACGCCCGGCGGACATCTTTGCCGAGTTCCAGGACATCCATCCCGAAGAGCAGATGGGCCGCGGCGACGTGAAGTACCACCTGGGGTACTCCAACGACGTCGTCACGTCCGCGGGCCACGAAGTCCATCTCACGCTGTGCTTCAACCCGAGCCATCTCGAGTTCGTCAATCCCGTCGCACTGGGGCGCATGCGCGCCAAACAGGATCGGCACGCGGACGAGGAGCGCCGCGGGGGCATGGCCCTTTTGATCCACGGCGACGCGGCGTTCATCGGACAAGGGGTCGCTCAGGAAACGCTCAACCTGTCGCAACTGCCCGGTTATCGCACCGGCGGCACGGTCCACGTCGTTGTCAACAACCAGGTCGGTTTCACGACGCCGCCGGAGGAAGGGCGCTCGTCCGTGTACGCGACGGACATTGCGAAGTTCCTCCAGATCCCGATTTTCCACGTCAACGGCGAGGATCCCGAGGCGGTGGCGCAGGTGGTGCGCCTCGCGCTCGAGTTCCGCGCGCAGTGGAAGCGCGACGTCGTGATCGACATGTACTGCTACCGCCGCTACGGGCACAACGAGGGCGACGAACCCGAGTTCACCCAGCCCTTGATGTACCGCGCGATCAAGGAGCGCAAGTCGGTACGCGAGGGTTACCTCGACCGCCTGCTGGCCTTGGGTGGTGTCACGCAGGAAGAAGCCGATCGCATCGCCCGCGAGCGCCGCGAAGTGCTCGAAAGCGACCTTTCGGCCGCGCGTAAACCCGAATACAAGCGGCCAAAAAACGAGTTGGGCGGCCTGTGGCAGGGTTACCGCGGGGGCCTTGACCACCAAGTCCCGCGGGTGCGCACGGAAATTGAGCCCGCGCATCTTTGTGAGCTTTTGGAGCGCCTGTGTGAGTACCCCAAGACCTTCACGCCACACTCCAAGATCAAGCGTCTGTTGCAACAGCGCCTCGAAATGGCCCATGGGGAACGCGCCCTCGACTGGGCGACGGCAGAGCTCCTCGCCCTCGGATCGCTCGCAGAGATCGGCCACCGCGTGCGGCTCTCGGGACAGGATTCAAAGCGCGGCACTTTCAGCCAGCGCCACGCCGTGCTTTTCGACTACGAAACCGGCGCGCCCCACGTGTCGCTCGCGCACCTTGCACCGCGCCAGGGACGCGTGGACATCCTCAACAGCCCGCTCTCCGAAATCGGCGTGATGGGTTTTGAGTACGGCTACAGCCTCGACACCCCCGACGGCCTCGTGCTGTGGGAAGCGCAGTTTGGCGACTTCGTCAACGTGGCGCAGGTCATCATCGACCAGTTCCTCGTCAGCGCCGAGTCCAAGTGGAACCGCCTGAGCGGCCTCGTGCTGCTGCTGCCCCACGGTTTCGAAGGCCAAGGCCCGGAGCACTCCAGTGCGCGTTTGGAGCGTTTCCTCGCGCTCGGCGCCGAGGACAACATCCAGGTCGTGAACCCCACGACGCCCGCGCAGATCTTCAACGTGCTGCGCCGCCAGGTGCTGCGTCCGTACCGCAAGCCGCTCATCGTGATGACGCCCAAGAGCCTGCTGCGGCACCCGCGTGCAGTCTCGAGTCTCGCGGACCTCGCGGTCGGCCACTTCCACCGCGTGCTGCCGGACGACGGACAGGTCAAGGACGCTGTCGTGGACCCGAAAAAGGTGGCGAAGATCCTCCTGTGCAGCGGAAAGGTCTATTACGACCTCGTCGAGCGCCGCGAAGAACTGGGCGCGCTAGACACTGCGATTTTGCGCTTGGAGCAGATCTATCCCCTCGCGGAGGACGACCTGCGCCACGCCCTCGACCCGTACCCCGAGGGTGTCGAGATCCGCTGGGTCCAAGAGGAACCCGAGAACATGGGCGCGTGGCAGCACCTGCAGACTCGCGCTCCGTTCCACGTGAACGTGCTGCGCCGCCATCCGTTCCACGGCGTGTTCCGCCGCGCCGCAGCAGCCCCCGCGACGGGGTCGAGTGGTGCGCACAAGCTTGAACAGGAAGCCCTCCTCGCGGCCGCGTTCGCCTGATCCCCATCCGATTCCGCACAAACTCCCATCACCCGCACAGAGCTCATGGCCATCGAACTCAAGGTCCCCGCCGTCGGCGAATCGATCACCGAGGTGCAGATCGGCACCTGGCTCAAGCAAGAGGGCGACAGCGTCGAAGCGGACGAGCCGCTCGTCGAAATCGAATCCGACAAGGCCACCGTCGAGTTGCCCGCGCCGCGCGCGGGTGTGCTCGGCAAGATCCTCGTGAAGAGCGGCCAAATGGCCAACGTCGATCAGGTGATCGGCTCCATCGAGCCCGCGAGCGAGGGCGCGGCCACGAAGTCGGCGGAGGCGCCAGCACAAAAACACGCGGGCGCCGAACCCGCGAAGGCGCCCGAGCCGGCGAAAGGCGGCGGATCGGACGGCAGACGGGTCATGCCGGCCGCTGCGCGTGTTCTGGGTGAAGCGAGTGCGGATGTGGGCGCCGTGAAGGGCAGCGGCCCGGGTGGCCGCGTCTTGAAGGAGGACGCCCAGCGCGCGGTCGCCGCGGGCAAAGCCGGCGACGGTAATAATTCCGCGGGCGGTGCGCAGGCAAAGGACAGCAAGGCTTTGCCCGCAACTAAAGCCGTCGCGGGCAAAGCCGCGGCGCCGGGTCCGATCGCGGGCTCCCGCGACGAAGAGACCGTGCCGATGAGCATGCTGCGGCGGCGCATCGCCGAGCGGCTCGTCGCAGCGCAGCAGAACGCCGCTTTGCTGACGACCTTCAACGAAATCGACATGACGGCCGCCAAGGGGGTTCGCGCCCGCCACGGCGAAGCCTTCGTAGCGCGCCACGGCGTGAAGCTCGGCTTCATGTCGCTGTTCGTGAAGGCCGCGGTGGATGCCCTGCGCCTGATTCCCCAGGTCAATGCAGAAGTGCGCGGCACCGACATCGTCTACAAGCACTACAACGACATCGGCATCGCGGTGGGAGGCGGCCGCGGACTGGTTGTGCCCGTGTTGCGCAACGTGGAAGCGCTGGGACTCGCGGAGATCGAAAAGGCGATCGCCGACTTCGGCGCGCGCGCGAAGGAAAACCGCCTCGAGCTCGAAGAGCTCCAAGGGGGCACGTTCACGATCTCCAACGGCGGTGTTTACGGGTCATTGCTCTCGACACCCATCGTCAACCCGCCTCAAAGCGGCATCCTCGGCCTGCACGCGATCCAGGACCGCCCTGTCGCGATCGATGGCCAAGTCGTGATCCGCCCGATGATGTACGTCGCGCTGACCTACGACCACCGCGTCGTCGATGGCCGCGAGGCCGTGACCTTCTTGAAGCGCATCAAGGAGTGCATGGAAGACCCGACACGCATGCTTCTCGAGGTCTGAACCGATGGCAAAAGATAAAAAGAGCGCCGCCACGGCGTTCGACCTCGTGGTCATCGGCGCGGGTCCCGGTGGTTACGTTGCCGCGATCCGCGCAGCTCAACTGGGACTAAAGGTTGCCTGCGTCGAGCTGGAAGCGCGGCTTGGTGGCACGTGTTTGCGTATCGGCTGCATCCCGTCGAAGGCGCTGCTGGAGTCGAGCGAGCTCTTCCATCAGGCCCAGTCGGAGTTCGCCGAACACGGGATCCGCGCGAAGGTCGAGCTCGACCTCGCCGCGATGCAGCGGCGCAAGGACAGCACCGTCGATGGATTGACGCAGGGCATCGACGGCCTGTTCAAGAAGAACGGCATCGAGCGTGTGCTCGGGCGTGGCCGTTTGCTCGCGCGCGGGGAGGACGGGCGTCACCGCGTCGCGATCGAAGGCAGCGACCGCGAGCTGACGGCGACGACGGTCCTGCTCGCGACGGGTTCGACGGTTGCACCCCTGCGCGGAGTGGAGGTCGACGGCGATCGGATCGGCACCAGCACGCAAGCGCTGTCCTGGGACATGGTCCCCGGGCACCTGGTGGTGATCGGCGCGGGAGCCATCGGGCTCGAGCTCGGTTCCGTGTGGGCGCGCCTCGGCTCGAAGGTCACGGTGCTCGAGTACGCGGATCGGGTCCTGCCGGGCATGGACAAGGAGGTCTCGAAGGAGGCCAAAAAACTCTTTGAAAAGCAGGGCCTCGTGTTTGCGCTCGGGGCGCGGGTCACCGGCGCGAAAGCACACGGCAAGGGTGCGCGGGTCGAGATCGAAGGCCGCGATCCGATCGACGCGGACCGCGTACTGCTGGCCGTCGGACGTGTCCCCTACACGCAGGGCCTGGGCCTCGACACGATCGGCCTCGAGCTCGACCGCGCGGGGCGTGTCCCGATCGACGACCACTTCCGCACCGCAATGCCAGGCGTGCTCGCGATCGGCGACCTCGTGCGCGGCCCGATGCTCGCCCACAAGGCCGAGGAAGAAGGGATGGCCGCCGTCGAATTCCTCGTGAACGGCTACGGCCACGTGGATTACGACTCGATCCCGAACGTCGTGTATACCCACCCCGAGATCGCTGCGGTCGGACGCACAGAAGAAGAGCTGAAAGAAGCCGGGATCCCCTACCGCTCCGGCAAGTTCAGCTTCCTCGCCAACGGCCGCGCGCGGGCGCTGGGGCAGACACGCGGGTTCGCGAAGATCCTCGCGCACACGGAAACCGACCGTGTCCTTGGGGTCCACATCATCGGTCCACGCGCGGGCGACCTGATCGCCGAGGCGGCGGTGTCGATCGCCTTCGGGGCCAGCTCCGAGGACATCGCGCGGGCCTCCCACGCCCACCCGACCCTGGCGGAGGTCCTCAAGGAAGCCGCCCTCGCGGTCGACGGGCGAGCGATCCATAGCTGAACGGCCCCACGCGGCCGTCCCGTCACTTTGCGCGCCCGCCTGGGCGCCGTAAGCTCGTCTCCCCCAAAGCCGCTCCGGGTTCCTAGGTCCTCGGCGCGCGCCCCCTTCCCCCCGCACCGCCCCTTGGGGCCGTCAGCCGAATCCGCACCGTGCACGTCGAAGTCGAGAAAACGGGTCCCTGCGAGGCCCGCGTGGCTTTTAAGCTCCCCGCTGCCGAGTACCAACGCCGCCTCGCGGCGCGCCTGACCGCCGTCGGG